>Ga0335398_10000681_pt1 | contig 59465 bp, 63 predicted proteins | sample BON03_FD_205742 | JGI IMG/M metagenome (GOLD analysis project Ga0335398, IMG submission 205742) | Freshwater microbial communities from Lake Bonney liftoff mats and glacier meltwater in Antarctica - BON-03 (spades assembly) (version 2) | ecosystem: Environmental > Aquatic > Freshwater > Ice >... | reverse complement strand
CAGTTTATAAATGGTATGAATTAGAACCTGAAATTTTTAAAGAAAAACCAATCGATTTTGAAAATAAATTAATAAATTTACAAAAATAACACAAGGAATTAAACAACAACCTTGTGAAACTTAACAGATAAAAGCACTCATGAAATTATCACTAATGCATTAGTGAAAATCATAACTAACGGCAATGAAAAAATTGTTAAGTTGATAGACATTAATACAAATGAAATTATACATGAAGAAATAGCAGTTGCATATTCAAACTATGAACAAGTAGTTTTAGGCAGAAATGTAATTTGTTTTAAAACTTACGCTAGCTGCTATAATACATTAACAACACCTCAAACCAATTTAGAGGCGTTTTAATGAGTTCAATTCCATTTTTTAAAGTGCAATAAGATTGTTATGCCAAGCAAACAATAGATTAATTCAAGAAAACAGCATGTATCAAGGCAGACAAAGATGCAGCATTATAATTTAACAATTTTTTTATGAAAATCAAAACAAAACACTTTTTAACACTAACAATAGTATTTACTGTTTTAACTTTTATATTTGCCACTAAAACCACGTTCAATAGACTTGAAGACAAAGAAGATGGAATGTATTATTACTTAAGAAATCTAAGTTTCATTTTGTATTTACTAAGCTTTCTAGCAACAATTATTACTTATTTTTATTATAAAAAAACAAAATAATTTCTCCTAAACCTCAATCTATACATTGAGGTTGTTTTTTTGACATAATTCAGTTACTTTTGGTAAAATAATTACAATGTTTCATAGAAAAAAAGATATCATATATGTAGTGCTAGCTGGTATTTTTATCACCAATGCTTTAGTGGCAGAGTTAATAGGTGGTAAACTAATTCACATAGGCAATACCGTCATGAGTTTAGGTATTTTACCTTGGCCAATTGTTTTTATTACTACGGATCTAATTAACGAATACTTTGGAGAAAAAGGAGTTAAAAAACTTTCTGTTATTACCGCTGTACTAATTACATATACTTTTTTTTTGTTACTAATTGGACTTCAAATTCCAGCGGTAAAAGGTGACGGCTTAATTTCAGACGATCAATTTAATGCTGTTTTTGGTCAAAGTATGTGGATCATTGTGGGAAGTATTATCGCGTTTTTAGTTTCGCAATTAATTGACGTAACAATCTTTCATTACGTAAAAAATCGAACAGGCAAAAAAATGCTTTGGTTAAGAAGTACTGGTTCAACAGTAATTTCTCAGTTATTTGATAGTTTTATAGTTTTAGGAATTGCGTTTTGGTTACCCGGAAAAATAAATGGAGAAACCTTCGTAATTTCAGCTTTTACAGGATATTCTGTAAAACTAGGAATTGCAATTTGCTTAACGCCCTTAATTTATCTTGGTCATTATTTGATTGATAACTATTTAGGAACAGAAAAAAATGGAAACTAAACAACGTTGTCCTTGGTGCGAAAAAGATGATTTATATAGAAATTATCACGATAATGAATGGGGAAAACCAGTTTATGACGATGCATTTTTATTTGAATTTTTAATTTTAGAAACTTTTCAAGCAGGATTGAGTTGGCACACCATTTTGAAGAAAAGAGAAAATTTCAAAAAAGCATTTGATAAATTTGATGTAAAAAAAATAGCATCTTATAACGACAAGAAACTGCAAATTTTAATTGAAGATACTGGAATAATAAGAAACCAATTAAAAATTAAATCTGCCGTAAGTAATGCACAAGCCTTTATTAAAATACAAGAAGAATTTGGTAGCTTTTCAAAATACATTTGGGCTTTTGTTGCAGAAAAACCAATAGATAATAAACCAGCAACATTAAAAGATGTTCCTGCTTCTACTAAACTTTCAGACACATTAAGTAAAGACTTAAAAAAACGAGGGTTTAAGTTTGTAGGTTCCACAATAGTTTACGCACACATGCAAGCTACTGGAATGGTAAACGACCATTTACAAGACTGTTTCACAAGAAAAAACGAAAATTAAAATGAGTAACGATCCATTACACGGAAAAACATTAAAAACTATTGTAGAACAATTAGTAGATTTCTACGGTTTTGACACTTTAGGAGAATTAATAAACATTAAATGTTTTAAAGAAAAAGCATCTGTTAAGTCTAGTCTTACTTTTCTACGAAAAACAGATTGGGCAAGAACAAAAGTAGAAGAACTGTATATTAGAACATTACCAAAAATGAATTAATACCAAACCCCCGTATAAAATAGTAGAAAATTAAAATTTCTAAACAAAAAAGTACTACATTTGTTATTCACTTTAGGGGTGTCTGTAATTATTACAGGCTGAGAATTACCCTCTGAACCTGATCTAGTTCATACTAGCGTAGGGAAAAGTACGATGACTTCCTGTGTCCTTCTTGGACATAATTATAGCCATTCCTAAAGTATAACTATATACTAAATTCAGTAGAAGGAATGGAATTAAAAATCAACAATGCACACAAATCTTTTGATTGTAAAACGCTTACAATTCAAGGTCTTATCGATTTAGAACTTCCTACAAAACAAAATGGAATTGCCGTTGCTGTAAACCAAACTGTGGTTTCTAAAAATCAATGGGACAGTTTTTCTCTTTCTCCTTCCGATGAAATTTTAATTATTACTGCTACACAAGGCGGCTAATTTTAGTATGCAGTATTTAGATTGCAGTAAGTAATTTTCAAAAACTTACTAGATCTGCAAAAACAGTATAAAAAAACAAACTAAAAGAATAAAAACATGACTAACGAAGAGAAAATTTCAAGAGAACCGTTCCCAAATTCAAGAAAAATTTATGTTGATGGTGTTATACATCCCATAAAAGTGGCTATGCGAGAAGTCGTTTTATCCGATACTAAATTAGCAAAAGGAGGCGTAGAAGTAAATGCACCAGTGACCATTTACGATACTTCAGGTCCTTATACAGATCCAAACATTATAATTGATGTTAGAAAAGGATTACCGCGCATACGCGAACAATGGATTTTAGACCGTGGAGATGTAGAAGAATTAACCGAAATTTCCTCTAATTATGGAAAAGAACGTCTAAATAATCAAAAGCTAAACGACTTGCGATTTGAGTATTTACACAAACCAATGCGGGCTAAAAAAGGTGCAAATGTTTCGCAATTATACTACGCAAAACAAGGTATAATTACACCAGAAATGGAATACATTGCCATTCGTGAAAACCAACGAATTGAACTAATAGAAAGCCAAACAAAAGCAATGCAATGCCAACATGCAGGACATAGTTTTGGAGCTAATACTCCAAAGTCTAAAATTACTCCTGAATTTGTGCGTTCTGAAATTGCGCGTGGAAGAGCAATAATACCAAACAATATTAATCACCCAGAAAGCGAACCTATGATTGTGGGTCGTAATTTCTTAGTAAAAATTAATGCTAATATAGGAAACAGCGCTGTAACATCTACTATTGAAGAAGAAGTTGAAAAAGCAGTTTGGGCTTGTCGATGGGGAGCAGATACGATTATGGATTTGTCAACTGGTAAAAACATTCATGAAACTAGAGAATGGATTATTCGAAATTCTCCTGTACCTATTGGAACAGTGCCAATTTATCAAGCTTTAGAAAAAGTAAACGGAGTTGCCGAAGATTTAACTTGGGAAATTTATAGAGATACTTTAATTGAACAAGCAGAACAAGGAGTTTCTTACTTTACTATTCATGCAGGAGTTCTTTTAAGATACATTCATTTAACGGCAAATAGAGTAACGGGAATTGTATCTCGTGGAGGTTCTATTATGGCAAAATGGTGTTTGTTTCACCATAAAGAAAATTTTTTATATACCCATTTTGAAGACATTTGCGAAATAATGAAACAGTATGATGTAGCATTTTCTCTTGGAGACGGTTTACGCCCGGGTTCGATTGCCGATGCAAATGATGCAGCACAATTTGCAGAATTAGAAACATTAGGAGAACTTACAAAAATTGCTTGGAAACACGATGTACAAGTATTTATTGAAGGTCCGGGTCACGTGCCAATGCACATGATTAAAGAAAATATGGAAAAACAATTAGAGCATTGTGATGAAGCGCCATTTTATACTTTAGGACCATTAACAACTGATATTGCACCAGGTTACGATCATATTACTTCTGCTATTGGAGCAGCAATGATTGGTTGGTATGGTTGTGCAATGCTATGTTATGTAACCCCAAAAGAACACTTGGGTTTACCCAATAAAAAAGATGTGAAAGATGGTGTAATTACTTATAAAATTTCGGCACATGCTGCAGATTTAGCAAAAGGCCACCCAGGTTCACAATACCGAGACAATGCTTTAAGTAAAGCACGATTTGAATTTAGATGGAACGATCAATTTAATTTGTCATTAGACCCAGATACTGCCAGAGAATTTCATGACGAGACACTTCCAGCAGAAGGCGCCAAAGTAGCACACTTTTGTTCTATGTGTGGTCCAAAATTTTGTTCTATGAAAATATCGCAAGAAATTAGAGATTCTGCAGCAGAAGAAGGCATGAAAGCCATGTCAGAAGAGTTTATTGAACAAGGAAAGGAGATTTATAGTTAAAACTCAATCTAAAAATTGAATAATTAAAAGATTTAAAAAAACCGTTAATTGTAATACTTATAATTTTTCAATCATTCAATTCTAAAATATTTTAATCTAAAAATGATTATAATTTCAAATCCAACGGAAATAATAAATGAAGTAAACATCCTAAATTCTCTCTTTGAAGAAGGTTTGGAGTTATTTCATATTAGAAAGCCAGGTTATTGTAAAGAAGAATTGCAATTATTTATATCTAAGATTAATTCTAATTATCATTCCAAATTAGTTTTGCATCAACACCACGAATTGGCAGAAGAATTTCAAATGAAGAGACTACATTTTACCGAAAAAGATAGAATAGATAAAACACCAAGCAGGTTATTAAAACCTGATTGGTGTAAATCTTTTTCAACATCAGTGCATTCCATAGAAGATTTTAATGGGTTACACGATGTATTTGATTATGCTTTTTTAAGTCCTGTTTATCCAAGTATTTCAAAAGAAAATTATGTACCAACAAAAAATGCATTCGAAGAAATAAAAAAACGTACTAATCAGCATACAAAATTGGTTGCTTTAAGCGGAATTTCAGTTGAAAATATAGAAAAAACAATAGCGTATGGTTTTGATTCTGTTGCCTTACTTGGAACAATTTGGAACAATACAAACCCAATAGAAAATTTTAAAAAATGTCAGAAATTCGTCCATTTGTTTTAACTATTGCTGGCTTTGATCCTTCTGGTGGAGCAGGTGTTTTAGCAGATGTAAAAACAGTAGAGCAACATCAAGTTTATGGCTTAGCAATTATAACAGGAAACACAATTCAAACCGAAAATGAATTCCTTAAGATGGAATGGATTCCAATAGATTTTGTATTAGAATCTATTGAAATTTTATTTAATAAATATGAAATTAAAGCAGTTAAAATTGGCATTGTTCCTTCCTTAGAATATTTAGAAAAGATTATTTCAGCTATTAAAAAAGCAAATTCGAATACAAAAATTATTTGGGACACGGTTTTGAAATCGAGTACCAATTTCGATTTCATAAATATAGAAAATCAAACTAAATTAGAATTTATTTTGAAGCAAATCTACTTAATTACACCTAATTATAACGAAATAGTGCAATTAGTTAATTCAAATGAAAGCGCTAAAAAAATTGCAAAATCACTTTCTCAACACTGTGGTGTTTTACTAAAAGGCGGACATAATTTAAATGCTTTAGGAACAGATTATTTGTTTATAAAACAAAATAAGATCATATTATTACCAGAAACTAATGTTGTGTATAGCAAACACGGTTCAGGTTGTGTTTTATCGGCTGCCATTACAGCAAATATTGCTTTGGGTAAAGATCTGGCTTCGGCTTGTAAAAAAGCTAAAATTTATATCGAAAAATTTCTCAATTCAAACACAACTTTATTAGGACAGCATCATGATTAGTAAATTACATTATATCTCGCAAGGAAATACAGTTGACGAACAATTGTATAGCATTCAAAAAACGCTAGATAACGGTTGCGAATGGGTTCAATTGCGTTTTAAAAACGGAAATACAGAAGAACTTATAACGGCTGCAGAAAAAACCAAACAACTTTGCAAACAATACAATGCTACTTTTATTATTAATGATAAAGTAGATTTGGCTTACCAAATTGATGCAGATGGTGTTCATCTAGGCTTAGACGATATGCAAATAAAAGACGCACGTTCTATATTGGGCAACCAAAAAATAATAGGAGGAACAGCAAATACCTTTGAACACGTAGTGCAAAGAGCTAACGAAAACTGTAATTATATAGGTCTTGGTCCATTTAGTTTTACTACTACTAAAGATAAATTAAGTCCTATTTTAGGTTTAGAAGCATATAAAATTATACTGCATCAAATGGCAAAATGCAATATTAAAATACCACTTATTGCAATTGGCGGTATTCAATTAGACAATATTACAACCCTTATGGAAACAGGTATTTATGGTATTGCAGTTTCCGGTTTAATAACGCATAATCCACAACTAACCAAAACACTTAATGAAAAATTATATGTCAACATTTAAAATTTCAGATACCACTTTTACTTCTCGTTTATTTTTAGGAACAGGGAAATTTGGCTCTAATAAACAAATGGAAGAAGCTATTTTAGCCTCTGGAAGTGAACTAGTAACTGTAGCCTTAAAACGTATTGATTTTGAAACCGAAACAGACGCTATTCTTTCCCATTTAAAGCATCCAAATATTAATTTACTTCCCAATACTTCTGGCGCAAGAAACGCAAAGGAAGCTATTTTTGCTGCACAATTAGCCAGAGAAGCTTTTGAAACAAATTTTTTAAAATTAGAAATTCATCCCGATCCAAAATATTTATTACCTGATCCAATTGAAACTCTAAAGGCAACAGAAGCGTTAGCAAAACTTGGCTTTATTGTTTTACCTTATATTCATGCCGATCCTGTTTTATGTAAATTACTAGAAAATGCAGGAACAGCAGCTGTTATGCCATTGGGAGCGCCTATTGGAAGTAATAAGGGATTAAAAACAATTGATTTTTTAGAAATTATTATTGAGCAAAGTAAAGTTCCTGTCATTATAGATGCAGGAATTGGCTCACCGTCTGATGCTGCAAAAGCTATGGAAATAGGTGCGGATGCGGTTTTAGTAAATACTGCAATTGCCGTGGCCCAAAATCCAAGATTAATGGCAGAAGCTTTTAAAGAAGCAGTAATTGCTGGAAGAAAAGCATTTGAAGCACAATTAGGTTCGGTTTCTAATTATGCGCAAGCATCGAGTCCTTTAACTGCATTTCTGAATGAATAATAGTGAAAAGTAATTGGTGATTAGTCTACATTAAGAACAAGAAAAAATGAATACATTTAACGACCTTTTTAAAAAATACGATTGGGACACAATTGAAAAAAAAATAACATCTGTAACCGCTAGTGAAGTCGAACAAAGTCTTTCTAAAAGCAAATGTACAATAGATGATTTTCTAAATTTAATTTCTCCGGTAGCCCAAAATTATTTGGAAATTATGGCACAAAAAAGCCATGCACTTACTAAACAACGTTTTGGGAAAACTATTCAAATGTATGCTCCACTATATTTGAGTAACGAATGCCAGAATATTTGTACCTATTGTGGTTTTAGCTTAGACAATAAAATAAAACGAAAAACCTTAACTGATTCTGAAATAAAAGAAGAGATTCTAGTTTTAAAAGAAGCGGGTTTTGATCATATTTTATTAGTTACAGGTGAAGCAAATTATACCGTTAATATTAATTACTTCTTAAATGCAATAACAATAATTAAGAAACACTTTGCAAATATTTCAGTAGAAGTACAACCACTTAGTGAAGAAGAATATGTTTCCTTGCACAAAGCGGGCGTTCATACTGTTTTAGTATATCAAGAAACATATCACGAAGAAGTATACAAAAAGTACCATCCAAAAGGGAAAAAATCAAATTTTGAATTTCGTTTAGAAACACCTGACAGAGTTGGAAAAGCAGGGATTCATAAAATAGGATTAGGCGTTTTATTAGGCTTAGAAAACTGGAGAACAGATAGTTTTTTTAATGCATTACATTTAGATTATCTTCAAAAAAAGTATTGGCAAAGTAAATATTCTGTTTCTTTTCCTAGACTTCGACCAGCGGAAGGAATTATTGAACCTAATTTTATAATGGATGATAAAGATTTAACCCAATTAATTTGTGCCTATCGCATTTGGAATCCTGATTTAGAAATTTCTATTTCCACACGAGAAAACGAAAAATTTAGAGATAATATTATTCCTTTAGGAACTACAACAATGAGTGCTGGATCTAAAACAAACCCAGGTGGCTACAGTGTGGACAAACAATCTTTAGAACAATTTGAAACTAGCGATGAACGATCGGCTTTTGAAATTGCAGCTATTATTCGTCAAAAAGGATACGAACCCGTTTGGAAAGATTGGGATAAAAGCTTTAGTCATAAAATGTAAAAACCTAAAGTTGAACATAGACAAAACACTTAAATTTTAAAATTAACACTAAAATATGCTTAGTATTCAAGATTACTTACGCTATACAAAACCTATGTTGTTACCTGAAATTGGCAACGAAGGGCAAGAAAAAATTAAAAATGCCAAAGTTTTAGTTATTGGAGCTGGAGGCTTAGGCTGTCCAATACTTCAATATTTGGCTGCTTCTGGCGTTGGAACTATTGGTTTTGTCGATTTTGATAAAATAGAATTGTCTAATTTACACCGGCAAACTTTATATACTGAGAATTCTATTGGTTTACCTAAAGTAACCATTGCAAATAATTCCTTAAAAACATTAAATCCACAGGTTAACTATATTCCTTTTGAAGAAAAAATAACTTCGGATAATTGTGTGCGAATAATAGCTCTATTTGATATAATTGTTGATGGTTGCGATAATTTTGACACACGTTATTTAGTTAATGATACTTGTGTGCAATTAGGGAAACCTTTAATTTATGGAAGTATTTTAAAATTTGAAGGTCAACTCGCTGTTTTTAACAATAAAGGCAGTAAAAATCTCCGTGATTTATTTCCAGAACCTCCAAATCCTGAAGACGTTCCTAATTGTAGTTTGAATGGGGTTTTAGGAACATTACCAGGAATTATTGGTACTATGATGGCGCAAGAAACATTGAAAGTTATTATTAACTTGCCGTGTTTGACTAATGAACTTATTATTTTTAATACCCTAGAATGGCATTTTATTAAGTTGAAGTTTTAAACAGAAATAATCCTTCTTAACAGAAACACAAACAATAAACAAAATAATAAAAAGTAACTCCAAAATAAATCGCGCTTTGTTTTTTACAAAAAAAATAATAATTACTATCAATCCTATCTCTAAAGATAAAAGTAATAATGAATATGGTAAGCGCCATATATCCAGTTAAAATATTATTATAATCAAAAGCCCAAAATATCCATAAACTCCTCCCGATCTATTTCTATGCAGCCTAAACTTTCTAAATGGTCATTGTGTACTTGACAATCGATTAATTTATAAGCTGCTTTTTCTAACTTTTGAGCTAATGTTACAAATGCAACTTTACTTGCGTTTGAAACCTTGGAAAACATACTTTCTCCACAAAAAACATCGCCTAAATCTATGCCATATAAACCCCCAACTAATTCTTCGTTTTTCCAAACCTCAACTGATTTTGCAAAACCTAATTCATGTAATTTGCAATATGCATTAATCATGTCTTCGGTTATCCAAGTGTCGTTTTGACCAATACGTTTTATTTTTTGGCAATTTGAAATAACTGCTTTAAAATCTTTATTAAAAGTTACCTTAAATTCTTCTTTCTTTAATATAGCACGCATGCTTTTGGAGACTTTTAAATTTTCAAAAAACAAAACCATACGTTCTTCTGGCGACCACCAAAGTATAGGTTCGTCGTCTTCAAACCAAGGAAAAATTCCGCTTTTGTAAGCAAGCATTAATCTTTCTGGAGACAAATCACCACCTACAGCCAAAATGCCTTCTGGAGAAGTTTCTTCAATAGGTGGAAAATATAATTCTTTTGTTACAAAATACATTTGTTCAATTTCAAAAATCAATTACAACTTGAAAAAAGAAATTCCAAATTCCAATAATAGCCTTTTAAAGACTTTTGGAATTTGGAATTTAATTATTATAAATTTCTTTTTAATCGAGAATTAAAAAGGTAAATCGTCGTGTTCTTCTTCTTTAAAGTTTGAAGCTGGTTCAAATGCTTCTGCGGCTGGCATAGGAGGAACATTAGTTCCTTGTTGTGTTTCAGCTTGCACTTTTTCGATTCTCCAACCTTGTAAGGTGTTGAAATACTTGGTTTCACCTTGAGGGCTAACCCATTCTCTCCCTCTAACATTAATAGAAACCTTTACTTGTTCGCCAACATTTACGCCATTTAATGCGTCGCATTTGTCTTGCACAAAATCCATAATAATATGTTGTGGATATTGCTCGTCAGTTGTAACAACTATTTCTCTTTTCTTAAAAGTTGCACTTACTTGTTGTTCTGGGTTGATGACCTTTACTCTTCCTAAAATTTCCATACTAATTACATTTTATTTTTTTGCCAAAAGCACTTTCCAAGCACTTAAAGCGTTGTTATTATCTAAATATTCTTTTGCTAATTTGTGTTTTTTTGCTTCATCATCTCCACTTAAAACAGCTTTAATCTCAAAATTTTCTTTAACAAATATAGCTATTTCTTCGGCAGTAGGAATTGCTTCTACGTTTCCAAGTTTACCCAAATCATTTCCGTTAAAAACAGGGCTACTTTTTACAAATTGGGGAACATTATCTACACCTATACCAAGAGTTGAAAGTGGTTTTTCTACTTCAAACATACTTTCATTGGAACGACAATACCAGTTAGCTCCCATTCTTGCAACTAAATCAATCTTGTGTTGGTCTATTTTTCCAGAAGCATCTAAAATAGCTTCGTTAATATGTATTTTTACCACTTCACAAATAACTAAATTTCCTGCTCCTCCTTGATCTCCAAGTGCAATAACGTCGTTAATCTTGCATTCAAACTGCACAGGACTTTCTGCTACTCTAAAAGGCTTCACCACGTCTGAAGATAACATTGTAAAACCGGCCTTTTCAAATTCATTTACCCCATCAGGATATTCTGTACTTGAAAGAGACATTTGTTGTACAATATCGTAATTTACTACATTTATAACAACTTCTTTAGTGGATTGTGCATTTAATAAAGTATGCTTTACCGTATTATTTCTAACTCTTCGTGCTGGCGAAAATATTAAAATTGGCGGGTTTGAACTAAAAACATTAAAAAAACTAAAAGGAGATAAGTTTGGAACACCATTTTCATCCATTGTACTTGCAAAAGCAATGGGTCTTGGTGCTACAGCACTTTGCAAATAGCCTTGTAATGTTACTGGATCAATTTCTTTTGGGTCTAAACTTAACATTATTTTTTTTTACAAATATATGAAATTCATTAGCAATGGCAATTCTAAATCTAACTTTGAAACAAATGATTTTATCTTAATAGTTATATTAATTTTGAAAGATAAAAAAGCAGACTTCTTTTATTTATTGGTCTGTAAATTTTTTATTACTTTTAAACAAAAATTTCATGTCGTTTTCAAATAAAAGAAATTTTACTAGATGGTTTATAATTAGCGCTTCGTTTTTTATTGTAGTTTTAATACTTTGGAATACGTATAACTTTTTTCAAATTTTTAAAATAGAAGAAAGAACTAAAATGGAATTGTGGGCTACTGCTCAAAAAACCTTATCTAATGCTAATGAAAATACCGAAATAGAACTTCCTTTTCAAATAATTAGCAGTAACACGTCTAGTCCAATGATTGTTACAGATAGCAGTGGAAGAATTATTAATCAAAATAACATTGATGAGGCAATTATAAAGGACAGCTTGAAATTACAAGAAAAACTTGCTTTCATAAAAACAGAAAACAAACCTATTAGAATGGAGCTTTCTGATAATAATTATCAATTATTATATTATGGAAATTCGCCTTTATTAAATAAATTAAAGTATTACCCAATTGCCTTATTACTTATAATAATACTTTTTGGTGCAGTTGTTTACAATTTCTACAGAGCTACAAAAATGGCGACTCAAAATAAACTTTGGGCAGGAATGGCAAAAGAAACGGCACACCAAATAGGCACGCCTTTATCTTCTTTAATTGGTTGGCTAGAATTACTAAAATTAGAAAACGTAGAAGAAAGCACTTTAAATGAAATTGAAAAAGATATTGATCGTTTGCAAACTATTACCGATCGTTTTTCAAAAATAGGTTCTGAACCAGTTTTAGAACAAAAAGATATAGTGCAAGAAACATTAAAAACCTTAGACTATTTAAAAACAAGAGTTTCTAAACAAGTTGTTTTTACTATAAATGTTCCTAAAAATCCAGTTTACATAAATTTTAATGTTGCACTTCATAGTTGGACAATAGAAAACCTAATCAAAAATGCTATTGACGCTATGAAAGGCAAAGGATCTTTAGATATTAATTTCGTTGAGACAGAAGATATTTTAAGAATTAGAATCACCGATTCTGGAAAAGGGATTCCGAAAAATCAATTTAACAAAGTATTTGAACCTGGTTTTACCACCAAAAAAAGAGGTTGGGGACTAGGATTATCGTTAACAAAACGAATTGTGCAAGATTATCATAAAGGAAAAATAAAAGTAGCACAATCTGAAATTGGAAAAGGAACAACCATGCAAATAAGTTTTAAAAAAAAGACTAATTAAATAAAAAGCCTTATATTTAAGAATTAACTTAAAATTAATTTATTATGGAATTTTTATATTTTCTTTTAATTGGTGCTATTTCTGGATGGTTAGCTGGACAACTTTGGAAAGGTAGCGGGTTTGGCTTAATAGGCAATGTTATTGCTGGAATTATTGGCGGATTCATTGGCGGATGGGTTGCCGGAAAATTAGGTATTGGCGGTGGTGGATTAATTTGGCAGATTATTATTGCTGCAGGAGGTGCATGGTTACTTCTTTTTGTAATAAGTATTGTAAAAAAATAATGAAATAAAAAAAACCCGTATCGGGATTTTTTTTATTTATAAATTTAAAATAATTTGCTTCGCTATATCTTCAAATTCTTCTAGTTCTAGTTGTACTTTTCGTTGAAAACGCATATCATCCATATCTTGCAACGGAATTAAATGTACGTGAACATGTGGCACTTCCAATCCAATAATTGCTACGCCTACCCGTTTACATTCTATCGTTTTTTCAAGTGCTTTTGCAACTTTCCTAGAAAATTGCATTAAACCTAGGTACAAATCTTCTTCCATATCAAAAATCTTATTGATTTCATGTTTTGGAATACAAAGTGTGTGTCCTTTTGCATTTGGGTTTACATCTAAGAAAGCTAAAAAATTATCGTCTTCTGCAATTTTATAACATGGTATTTCTCCACTTACAATTTTGGTAAAAATACTAGCCATAATTAATTACGCGTTATTTCGATAATATCAAATTTCAAAGTTCCGTTAGGCACAGTTATTTCAGCAATTTCGCCTACTTTTTTTCCTAATAAACCTTTTCCTATTGGAGAAGTAACTGAAATCTTACCAGCTTTTAAATCTGCTTCGCTTTCCGCTACTAACGTATAGGTAATTTCCATACCATTAATTTGATTTTTAATTTTAACTGTTGATAAAACAAGTGCTTTTGAAAGATCTAATTGCGACTCATCAATTAACCTTGCATTAGCAACAACATTTTCCATTTTAGAAATTTTCATTTCTAAAAGCCCTTGTGCTTCTTTTGCTGCGTCGTATTCTGCATTTTCAGACAAATCACCTTTATCTCTTGCATCTGCAATATCTTGTGATGCTTTTGGTCTTTCTATGCTTTTTAATTGATCTAATTCGTCTCTTAATTTTTTTAATCCTTCTGCCGTATAATAAGATACTGTACTCATAACTTCATGTTTATAAAAATAGAAAAAAACCCACATAAATTGGGATTCCTTTTAACAAAGATACTAAATATATATTTAAAATAAATACTCTAGCACTTCAATTAGTTAGCTAAAAATAATTAAATTTGTTGATATGAAAAAATATTTATTTCTTTTTTTAATTCCGCTTCTACTAAATTGTAGTAAAGATTCCATCAACAATAATAATCCTTATTTACCTAATTATGGTTTTTCAAAAACTATAAATCTTAATTTACCCCAATTTAGTCAGTTATTATACACAGGAAATGCGGTTTATATAGGAGATGCAGACGCAGGTGTAAGAGGAATATTTGTATTTAATGCTGGAAGTGATAATTTTCTTGCTTTTGATGCCGCATGTCCAAACCAAGCATTAAGCAATTGTTCTACAATGACTATTACCGGAATAAAAGCATTATGCTCTTGTGATAATATGCAGTACAGTTTCTTTACAGGACAAGCCCAAGGCGCGCAATATCCTATGAAACAATATAGAGTACAAAGAACTAGCGACACAGGATTAAGAATTTATAATTAAAAACCCTGTAAAACAAATTTTACAGGGCTAATTCAAACTAAACTGAAATATTGCTTAGAATTTTAAGGTTGCTCCAAGCATAAAGTTAGATCCTGCTTGTGGATAGTAATACACAAAACCAGAACCATAATCTGCAGCATTAGATGCATATTTTCTGTCAAAAATATTATTCACATTTAAGGTAAGTATAACTTCTTTTGCAATTTTATTTATTGTAAATGAGTAAATGGCGTTAAAATCATTTATAAAATAATTAGGCAACGTTCCTCTTTCATCTTCAATATTATTCAAATATTGCTTGCCTACAAATTTAGACAATATACCTATTTGCAGTCTATCCAATGGTTTAAACATTAATTGATTACCTACAACCATTTCTGGGGAATATGCGATTTTTGTATCTCCTATGTTTTGTAAAAATACAGATGCATCAGAATAAAAGTCTTTGTTCATATTTCTACTTATTGCTAGGTTAGGCACTAAAAACCATTTGTCTGACAATGCTAAATTTGCCTCTATTTCTAAACCTAATCGATAACTATTTCCGCTATTTTTACGAATTGGAAACCCTACGTCGTCTAATTCGCCCGTTAAAACCAATTGGTCTTGATAAGCCATGTAATAAGCATTTACATTTATAGTTCCTTTTTTCATTTTAAACTTCCACCCTAGCTCAAAATCATCTAACTTCTCTGGTTTTGGAGTTCCGTTTTCATAATCTGTTCTATTTGGTTCTCTATTTGCTCTTGCATAAGAGAAGAAAACAGTACTTTCATTTGAAATTTTATAGGTAATTCCTCCTTTTGGATTAAAGAAATTAAAATTATCTTCCACTAAATTTGCTTGAACACCGTTAGCTTTATAGTTTACATTTCTATATTGCAAATCAGCAAAAAGACTTAGACCGTTTGAAAAAGCATAACTAGCTTTTGCAAACAAATTCCCATCGGTTTTAACACCATAATCATCATAATACTTATCTCCTAATTCACTTGTAGATGCAAAACGTGCCCAAATAACTTTTCCAAAATGATCTCCTTCATATTTATTTAATGCTCCTCCTAATATAAAATCAAAATTATTACGGTGGTAATTTGTCGAAAATGTAGTTCCATAAAAATCATTATCCAACCATTTCTGACGAATTAAATCAGTAGAAGTTTCATTCGCTACAGGTGTTAATCCATACTCTAAAAAATTCGCAGATTCTTTATAATTCTCATAATACCCTTTCCCTTTTGTGTAATGAACAGCTAAATTAGTACTCCAATTAATTCCCCATTTTTCATTCCAATGCAACTGATAATGATCCTGCTTGTAATTATCTGTTTCATTATCATAATATCCTGAATTATCAAATTCATCGGTAAACATTCCTGCAGAGTTAAATGTTGGATTATCATTATAAGTATTCAAATCGATACCGTTCCAAGATTGATACGTTTTTTGATCACCTCCAAAAGCTAAAGCTTTAATTAAAGTTGATTTTCCTAAATAAGTTCCTTGTAAAAAATATGATTTTAAATCAGAAGAAGCTCTATCAACATATCCATCAGAATGAATATTAGAAAGTCTTCCAGAAAGTTCGAATCCATCGTTTAGTTTACCCGAACTAAACTTTACAGTATGCTTTCTTGAATTAAAACTTCCAAATGAATTTGCAATTTCTCCACTTGCTCTCTCTGAAGCTAAATCTGTAAGCATATTTAAACTTGCTCCAAAAGCTCCAGAACCATTTGTAGATGTTCCAACTCCTCTTTGCAGTTGAATACTCTCTAACGAAGAAGCAAAATCGGGCATATTAACCCAATACGTTCCATGTGATTCAGAATCGTTATACGGAATTCCGTTAATAGTAATATTAATACGGGTAGCATCGCTACCTCTTACCCTAAGACCTGTGTAACCTATTCCATTACCTGCATCGGTAGTTGTAACAACAGATGGCAAGAAATTTAAAAGAACTGGAATATCTTGCCCTAAATTGCGTTCTTCAATTTCACTTTTAGAAACATTTGTAAAACTCACTGGATCTTTATAAGTGGCTCTTACAGCAGAAACTAAAACTTCGTCAAGTTGTGTAGCTTTAATAGAATCTTTTGGTTGTACTTGTGCAAAAGTATAGGAAGTTATAAGAAAAGAGAATAAACTTAAGAATAAAACTCTTTTTGTTTGTTTGTTTTTGAATAAAATTTTCATTCGTAAAATTAGTTACGAATAAAAGGGGTAATTATTCTTTTTGTTAAATTAATTATATTTTTTTGACTCCTACTAACACGTACATTAGTATTGTATCTTTTCCTTGGCAGCATTACCCGCCCAGGTTCTATGGGTATAATCTCAGCTCGTTATTTGGAGCACCCCTTTGAGACACTACAAAATAAATCAAAATAAATGACAATTGCAATAACAAAATTTAATTTATTGCTTTTGAAATTCAACTTAATTTATAATTTAGTTTTTTTTCTGTTTTGTTTTAAAAGACTCATAATTTTCTTAGAATTTAGCCTTTTTTCTATAACTCTGCGTGGTGTTTTAGTAGCTCTTCTTACTTTTGGCTTATGAAGTCCTTTTTCAATAAGTGTTAAAAAACGTTTTATTATTATAGATTTGTTTTTAAACTGACTTCTATCTTCGTCACAATTTAAAATTAAAACAAAATTTTGTGTCAGTTTAGAGGCTAGTTTCTCTTTTAACAAGAGTCTTTCTTCTTCATTCAACGCTTGAGAGTTTTCCAAATCAAAAGACAATACAACTTTAGACGAAACTTTATTTACATTTTGCCCGCCGGCGCCACTACTGCGCACTGCTTTAAAATTTAATTCTGTTAATATGCTTTCTTTATTCATTATCTTGTTGGTGTGCAGGCTTTAACAAATCGTTTACTGTTTTTACAGGATTGAAGGTTTCTAGTGGAATTTCAACAAATATAGTAGTCCATTTTGCCATAGCGCCATTCCATAAACCAGGTAATTCAATAGCTTTTATTAGCGTTCCATTCTTGTTTTTTTCAGTAATAAATGCAGCTTTATGGTCTATAAATTGCTTTAAGTCAAACTTATTTCCTTTGTAATCATACACACCGCAAACAATATCTACTGGATTAAAATGCGTTGCTTTTTTTGCGATTTTTATTTGATTTTTATTAAAAGAATCTATTTGAGAAGATTCTACAATTTGTAACGTTTGCTTTCCTTTATCATCTTTTATCCAAAATGGTCCACCTCCAGGTTCTCCTTCGTTTTTAACCATTCCACAAACTCGTATAGGCCTGTTTAAAACTTTTGTCAAATAAGCAGCCTTATAGGAATTTTTAAAATGTGCGAAATCTTCTGACACAGAAAAAGAAAGTTTTTTTTGTGCAAAAGCAATTATTTCTAGGAGTTTAGCATCGTTAATTTCTATGCTTTCTAAATCCTTTAAATAGTCAAAAACTTTTTGTTGTGTTTTAATTATAATGCTCCCTAAAACTTTTTTATAATTAGATATTATTACTTTATTATTTTGGGCTACATTATCAATATTCTTTAAGAAAATAAAGTTAGAATTTAAGCAATTTAAATTTTCAATTAAAGCGCCATGCCCACCTGGTCTAAAAAATAAATTTCCGTCTTTTAAACGAAAAGGGACATTATTTTTATCCACCGCTAAAGTATCTGAGGCACTATCTTGATAAGAAAAATTTATTTCAAAATTTTGAAAACTATTTGTAATACTTTGAAAATCTAACAGGAACTCTTCATTTATAGTAAAATGAATTTTTGTTTTTTTATTTGTACATGCATAAAAACTAGATTCTAAAATATTTTCTTCAATTGGAGTAAAATTTCTGGCACCATTATTATGAAAAGGCAAAATTCCTTTAGGTTTTTGAGCATAATTTAATCCATTTGTGCTCAACAGTGTTTTTATTAAAAGAAAATGCTTTTTGTTTACTACACAAGAAGCATAATCTGGATGCAATTCTATTGTTTTCGTTTTTAGTTTTTGGTAAAATGGGAATTTTTTTAACCCAATTATGAAAATAGATAAATCTTTAGCTTTGCATTTATTAATATAGCTATTTATTGTATCGTTATCTAGATCAAATTCGTTTAAAAATTCGTTTAAAAATTTAAACATCCTAGTTGCAGCACCAGAAGCCGGCACAAACTTTTCAATACTATAATTTGTTTTATTTGCATCAAAAAAAACAGAATACTCTTCAACTTCTAGTGCATTTAAAGCTAAAATACCATCGTTTATTATTGCTGGTTTTACAAGATTTATTTTTGGGATACCATTTTTAAAATAAAACAATTGCTGTTCTATTTTTTCTAATGAGTTCCCTCTCTCTTGAATATATTTTATGTCTTCTTTCGTAAAATTTTCTTCCATTCTAAATATGCAAAAATTGCGATTACTGTAAATATTAAAAATTGCAGACTTGAAAAAGTAAGTCCTTTATAAAAATATAATGGAACTGAAATAATATCGCCAATTATCCATAGCAACCAATTTTCAATTTTTCGTTTTGCCATAAGCCACATTCCTACAAAGAAAATACCCGTAGTGAATGTATCTACATAGGCCGTCCAATCTTTAAATTTATCAAACCAATGATAGACCAATATTACAAAAAGAATTGTTATTATAAAAATAATAATACCAATTCTGAATTCTTTTTTTGTAGTCCAAGATATTGAATATTCGTCTTGGTTGTCCCTTTTTCTTGTCCAAAGAAACCAACCATAAACACTCATTGTCGCATAGTATCCATTAATCAGCATATCCCCAACTAAACCCCACTTATTTAGCAAATAAACATAAATAATTGTACTTACTAACCCTGTAGGATAGACTAATACATTATTACTTTTGGCATAAAAAACACTTGTTAAACCAAACAATACTGCAGCAATTTCTAGAACTATGTCTATTTTTGCATATTCACTATACTGCGAAAATAAAAACTCTAACATGATTCAAAAAAGGTATTATCGTTTTCAAAAGCAGTACCTATTACTACCATGTCTGCTCCTGCATTAAAAGCGGCATCTATTGCTTCTTTAGAGCGAATTCCTCCACCAACTATTAAAGGAATTTTTATTTTTTTTGAAACTTTACTAATCATTTCTAAAGGAATAGAAAGTTTTGCGCCACTACCCGATTCTAAATATACTAACTTGTTTCCAAGATATTCTCCAGCTTTAGCCGTTTGACAGACATGATTGATATTAGTTCTATCTAAAGGTTTTGTTTTACTAACCCTTTCTACAGCTGTTTCAGTGCCCGATTCAATTAATAAATAAGCAGTTGAAATAATCTCGAGATTTGTTTTTTCTAAAACAGGAACTGCATTTACCTGGTGTTCTATTAGATAATCTGAATTTCTACCAGACAATAAACTAAGGAATAAAATTCCGTCTGCATGGCCAGAAACTTGTTTGTAATCCCCAGGAAAAATAAGAAGCGGTAATTTTGTATGTTTCTTTATCTCATCAATTATAGCATCTAAATTATTACCATTAAAAATACTTCCACCTACAAAAATATGGGTTACTGAAGCATTATTAATTTTAAACACTAAACTCTCAATATTTTTAAACTCTAATTTATCTGGATCTAATAATACGGCAAGTAATTTTTGGTTATTTGCCTTAGCTTGTAAAATAGTAGTATACAACTCTTTCATTTTATTTTTCTAGTGCATAAACCAATGCGAAATTTTCAAACTCTTCGAAGAAAAATTGGAATTTCTTGTCAAAATCATTTTGATGGACAGAAGCTTCTCCTATTCCATCCTTTAAATTAAAAGAAAGTACTCTCATATCGTCTTTAAAACTTAAACTTCTAGAGTTACACATTTTATATTTTGCTTCTTTGGCTCCCCAAATAACTGTTAACTTTTTTATGTAATCAACTGCATCTTTATCTAAATAATCAAATTCATAATCAATAAACTTATCTGCAATTCTAATAATTTTTTGTCTTTGTAATTCTATATCAATACCTACATTTTGATTCCCAATAATTATGGCCGAAAAATTATTAGAATGCGTTATAGAAATTTGCATTCCATCTCTCAAATTCGGTTTTCCATCTTCATCATAAAACAAATCAAAGTCAGAATATCCAGCGACTTTTAATAAATGTCTAATACTTAAAAAACCTTTTTGATGACTCTCTGATTTCATTCGTTCTAACCTAGCTAATGAAACATCCTTCAGCCTAATTTGACGAAATAAATCATTAAAATCTTCTTCAATTTTCCAAATCAGAACTGAAGTTAAGGGGCTTACTTGTATTTTTTTATAAAAAGCCATTAAATATAAGATTGAAATTCAAAGCATTACCTTATTAAACATTTCATAAAATAAGGGGTTTATTTAAAAATTAAAAATGAAATTTGTATATTTGCAATTTAAAATTAATAATACAAATATACAATAGATGAGTTCAAATACTACAACTTATGTGCCTTACAAAGTAAAAGATATTACTTTGGCGGACTGGGGAAGAAAAGAAATTGAGTTAGCGGAAGCAGAAATGCCAGGTTTAATGGCTTTAAGAGCTGAGTTTGGAGCAACCCAACCTTTAAAAGGAGCACGTATTGCTGGATGTTTACACATGACGATTCAAACTGCTGTTTTAATTGAAACTTTAGTTGCACTTGGAGCAGACGTTACTTGGTCTTCTTGTAATATTTTCTCAACTCAAGATCACGCTGCTGCTGCTATTGCTGCTGCTGGAATTCCAGTTTATGCTTGGAAAGGTTTAAACGAAGAAGATTTTGATTGGTGTATAGAACAAACTTTATGGTTTGGCGAAGACAGAAAACCATTAAACATGATTTTAGATGATGGTGGCGATTTAACGAATATGGTTTTTGACCGTTTTCCAGAATTAATTGCTGATATTAAAGGTTTATCTGAAGAGACTACAACAGGAGTCCACCGTTTATACGAAAGAATGAAAAACGGAACTTTACATGTTCCTGCAATCAACGTAAACGATTCTGTAACTAAATCTAAATTTGATAACAAATATGGTTGTAAAGAATCTGCTGTTGATGCAGTTCGTAGAGCAACAGACATTATGTTAGCTGGAAAAAGAGTAGTTGTTTGTGGTTATGGTGATGTTGGAAAAGGAACTGCGGCTTCATTTAGTGGTGCAGGTTCTATTGTAACAGTAACTGAAATTGACCCAATTTGTGCTTTACAAGCTGCAATGGATGGTTTTGAAGTTAAAAGATTAGATACAGTTGTAGCAAATGCAGATATTATCATTACAACTACTGGAAACAAAGACATTATTTTAGGTTCGCACTTTGAGCAAATGAAAGATAAAGTTATTGTTTGCAACATTGGTCACTTTGATAACGAAATTGACATGTCTTGGTTAAACAAAACACATGGCGCTTCTAAAGTTGAAATTAAACCTCAAGTTGACAAATATACTATTAACGGAAAAGATATTCTTATTTTAGCAGAAGGACGTTTAGTAAACTTAGGTTGTGCTACAGGTCACCCAAGTTTTGTAATGAGTAATTCATTTACAAACCAAACATTAGCGCAATTAGAATTATGGACAAATACAGCTGCTTATAAAAATGAAGTGTACATGTTACCAAAACATTTAGATGAAAAAGTAGCGGCTTTACACTTAGCTAAATTAGGCGTTGAATTAGAGATTTTACGTGACGACCAAGCAAAATATATTGGTGTTGCAGTAGAAGGCCCATTCAAACCAGAATATTACAGATATTAATCGAGACTTTTTAGAAAGTTAGATTTTTAGATAAAAAGCTAAACCCTCACATTAATTCGTGAGGGTTTTTTGTTTTTTTTGCATTCCCTTTGCTTCGGATCGCGTTTTTCGCTGTATCTTTTATTTCGCACGCTACATGAAAGGATGCCGCTGCAACCGCTAATGCACAATCGTTTTCAGTTCAAAAATATATTTTTTAAAAAACTCCTCTACGTTTGTAGAATTAGTTTTTTTATTCTACATTTGTAGAGTTAATTCTAAAAACATAGAGCAAAATGCAATTATCCGCAACAGAAGAACAATTAATGGAACATTTATGGAAACTAGAAAAAGCTTTCATGAAGGACTTATTAGAAGTTTACCCAGAGCCAAAACCAGCCACCACTACAATTGCCACTTTATTAAAAAGAATGACAGATAAAAAGTTTGTAGCTTATAATTTGTATGGGAATTCTAGAGAATATTATCCCTTGGTTAAAAAAACAGATTATTTTTCAAAACACGTAAATGGATTAATTAAAAATTTCTTCAATGATTCGGCTTCGCAATTTGCCTCTTTTTTTACAAAAGAAACAGATCTCACAGAAAAAGAACTAGAAGATTTAAAGAAAATAATTGATGTAGAACTTCAAAAAAAGAAAAAATGATAAATTCACTTTTAGAATCAACTATTGGTTTATTCACATTTTTAGCATTCTATTATTTGTTTTTGGAACGCGAAAAAATGCACCAATTCAATCGATTTTACTTGCTATTTTCATTAGTAATTTCATTTATTATTCCTTTCTTAAATTTCGAAATAATTGAAATTAAAACAGTTATTGAAAATATTGAACCAATAAGTATTCGAAAGATTACATCAGTCATAAATGAGAATGTAGTGGAAAATGATTCAATCCCACAAAAAGAAACCATAAATTATTTTCCTTCTGTAATTTGGTGTTTATATTCGTTAGTTACGTTTCTATTTTTATTCCGTTTTGTTAAAAATACTTGGAAATTAATTTCAAAATCAAAGTATAATCCAATTATAAAGTACAAAAATGCAAGACTAATTTTAATCCATGAAAAAACACTTCCTCATACTTTTTTAAACTCTATATTTATCAATTTTGAAGACTATAACAGCAGGAAAATTGAAGATGAATTATACACCCACGAATTAGTACATGTAACTGAAAAACACACTTTAGACATCTTATTTATCGAATTTTTAAAATGTATTTTTTGGTTCAATCCAATATTTTATTTCTACAAAAAAGCAATACAACTCAACCACGAATTTATAGCAGACGAAAAAGTGGTGCATTCCTATAACAATGTTACTTTTTATCAAAACTTACTTTTGCAAAAAAGCAGCAATGTTCAAACGATTTACTTGGCCAGTAATTTAAATTATTTAGTAACCAAAAAACGATTAATTATGATGACGAAAAGCACCTCTAAAAAATTAGCATTAGTTAAAAAAGTGACGATAATTCCTATTGTTGCAGCATTAGTTTATTTCTTCTGTATAGATATTGTTGCGCAAGAAAAAATTGTAAATGTAAAATCAGAAATAAAAAAAGATAACCCAACTGATAAAGATAAAATCAGAGATAGTTATTATAGTGGGGTTTATGTAAAGATTTTAGATGAAAAAAGTAACAGAAGAAGCGTTACAGTATACGAAGATCTTTCATTGAAAGACAAAAGAAAATATTTAGATTATATTCCTGAAATTCACGTCGAAAAAGAAATTCCAGAACTATTATTTAAACGATTAAAAACAAAAAATTGGAAAATTGGTATTGACAACAAATTAATTAATAAAGAAGAATTAAAAAACTACAAAAGAACAGACTTTAGTTATTATAGTTACAGTAACGTTGACAAAAGTGAAAGAACAGAGAAATTTCCACTAGCATACCAATACACCCTTTATACAAAAGAATATTTAAACAAGAACATAAAAAACAGTCATGTTCATTTTAAAGGCGATACTATCAAAATTGTTTATGCTAGTTACAAAACGGCAATGAAAAACATAGTTGTAAAAAGGTCTAAAGCAGATTCAATTGTTTGGTACACAAAAGAAAAAGAAGGTTATAATTTATATGTGAATGATTCTGTAAAATCTAGTACAGACTTTCCTTATAAAGATTTAGATGCCTATTATGGAAACACTCGAGTAATCATAAAAAATAAGGACGGAAAAATTATTTTAGACAAACCGTATAATGAATTATCGTTTGAACAAAAAAAACGCGTGCCACCACCAGCTCCAGCTCCAGAAAAATTAAAAATGACGGTAAAGCAATTTGTTGCTTACCAAAAAAAATCAGAATATGCTGTTTGGATAGATGGAAAACATGTTGAAAATTCTGAATTAAAAAACTATACTGCTGCTGATTTTGTATTACATCTAAATAGTCACGTATACAAGAATGCGAGAAGTGAAAAATTCCCTCAGGAAAATCAAGCCTCATTATATACAGAGGAAGGATATAAAGAGTTTTTTGAAAAGAAGGACAAACGATTTGGCGGAACTATTGAAATTAGAGAACCAACTGTGAAAAGAAAATAATCAAATTATCAAGCAAATAAAACTCTTAATAAGATAAAAATTATTTAGAGTTTTTCTAATTCTACAACAACAAACATTACTTAAAGTTTGTTTATAACTATTATAAAAACACTAGATAAGGATTAACCTTTTTGTTTGGGCTGTCTAATTACTTTCTGCACTTATTTTTTCTTGTATTTTTTTAGTTAATTTACTAAAAACCAATTCATAAGAATGATTAATTAAATGATATACTTTTTTATCCAGCACATCATCGTTTATAGTAACGGTATTCCAATGCTTTTTATTGGAATGAAATCCCGGATTAATACCTTTAAATCTTTCCCGTAATTCAAGTGCTACTTTTGGATTGCATTTTAAATTTACCGATGGATTTCCTATTTCCCAATTTTTCAATGCGGTCAAAGCAAACATTTTATTACCCACTTTAAAAACTAGCGTATCTTCATCAAAAGGAAAATGCTCTGTCACTCCTTTTTTAGACAAGCAAAATTCATAAAGTTGTTGAATATTCATTTTTTTAAAGTAATTAGCAAAGAGTTATTATTTATTGGTCTCCAAACTATACAAAACTGGTTTACTTGGGCTCGCATCATTTTCAAAAGAAGCAATTTGTAAATTTAGAAAATAACTTCCGTCAAGAATTGCATCATCAACATAAATCATTTCTGTAATGGTACAATGCATTCTAGCATCAGCATTCAAATCGTTTCCGTTTTTTACATTCCAAAATGCTTTATGCGAAAGTAATTTGCCATCGTCGTGCTCTTTATCTACACTTGGTAAATCAATCAATAAATGTTGAATTCCTTTTTCACGAATGTAAATTGTCGCAGCTTCTTCCAAATAAGGCGGATTTGTATTGGAATAATTTAGATGTTTTTTAGTTTTTAAATTTGGCAATGTTCTTATAACAATAGCTTCTGGAGATTTATTAGGAGATTTATCCCCTGTCGAAATAACAAAAAAAGATTCAATTTGTTCTTTTGTAATTACTAAATCGCCATTAATCTCTTTTGGTTTAACCGAAATAACTTCGGCAGTAAAGAAAAACTGTTTTAAACATTGATTAATACTGTAGAAATCTCTTGTTATGTGTCCTAAACATTCGGTATGCGTACCATGCGCATGCGGATTAAAAAAAATATTATTAAAATTAGTAGAAGATTTCCCTTCCGAAACTTTCCCTATCCAATCACCCTCTTTAACAGGTTCTATAACTGGTGCGTTTTGATACCAAGCTATTGGGTTTTGCTCGTTATTCGTTAACGGAATTGAAATATCTAAAGGTTTAGATAAATCTATGATTGTATTGTTTATTGTTGCTTTCATTTGTTTAACCACAAAGGGCTTGAAGATTTCACTAAGTTCACAAAGTTAGTATTCATTATGCTTTCTTTTTGAACTTAGTGGTTATACTATTCCAAATTTACTAAAAATAAGTCGGAAGCAATTCCATCGCAAAGAAATTTTCCTTTTTTTGTTGCTCTAAGCACATTTTCTTCAATAATTAGCAAGTCGTCTTCTAAAAAACGTTTTGCCTCTTTATTCAAATAATCTAAATACATTTTTCCAAATTCATTTTCTATTCTATCTAACGAAATGCCCCAAATCGTTCGCAAACCTGTCATTATATATTCGTTATAACGGTCGTTTTCAGTTAGTTCTTCCGTTTCCATCGGAACTTTATTTTCTTGAATAGATTTTATATATAAAGTATTATTAGAAATATTCCAACCTCTATTTACGCCATCGTAACTGTGAGCAGAAGGTCCAATTCCAATGTATTTTTTTCCTAACCAATAACTCGAATTGTTTTTTGAGAAATAATTTGGTTTTCCAAAGTTAGAAAGTTCGTAATGTATAAAACCTTTTTCTTGCAAAGTGTCTACCAAAATATGAAAATGCTCTTGCGCAACTTCATCATCAGGTTGTTTAATGATTCCTTTTTTAATAAATTTATCTAATGCTGTTTTAGGCTCGACCGTTAATGCATAACTCGAAATATGCGAAATTCCAAAAGAAAGTGCTTTTTCAATATTTTGCTTCCATTTTTCGTTAGACATTTCAGGAACACCATAAATTAAATCCAAAGAAATATTATCAAAATGCTGCGTTGCAATTTCCAAACATTTTGAAGCTTCGGCTGCATTATGCGCCCGATTCATCATTTTTAAATCGTCTTCAAAAAAAGATTGAATACCTATTGAAAGTCGGTTTACTTTATTCTCCGATAGTTCGATAATTCGTTCTTCGGTTAAATCATCTGGGTTTGCTTCTACTGTAATTTCTGGATTCTCAACAACTTTATAATTCTTGTAAACTGCATCTATTAAAAACCTTAAATCTTCCGTTGATAAGACACTTGGCGTTCCACCACCAAAATAAATTGTTTCAACTTCTTCCTTTAGTGATTCGCTTTTACGCAGACTAATTTCTTTGGCTAAAGCTAAAACCATTTCGTCTTTTTTCTTCAAAGAAGTAGAAAAATGAAAATCACAGTAATGGCATGCTTGCTTACAAAATGGTATGTGAATGTAGATTCCGCTCATTTAAAAAGTGTTCCGTATTTAGTTTTTAGTGTTCAATGGGAATTCATATAAAAATGAAATAATTCTTTCTTAACCCCAAATTTATCAGGATTTAACATCCTAAAATTAATAATTTTTCCAATTTCAATACTTGAATTAGTTAACGTAATGAATTTATCGTTAGAAATGTATTTACATACCAAAGCATACTCTAACCAGCCTTGAGTTTCTGAGTTTTCGCAATCAGCATCTGTAAGTTTACTATGAAAGTGTTTTGGATATTCTCTTTTTCTATATGCTTCAGCTATAGTAATTGTTACACTTCTTGAACTTCTCCTAATTTGATTTGTTAAAGAATATGTCTCTTCTTTTGGGAAAGTTTTTGTCTCTTCAAAAGTTTTCATTGACAAATCAAACCCTTTTTTATAAGCTAATAAATCTTGAAATCTCATAATTTGATTTTTAAAACTAAAGCAACTGAACCCTAAAATCTGAACACTAATCCCTATTTCTTAACCCTATTTTCATTCTCTTTCACAAAAGCATCCCAACCCGAATAGCTTTTTTCCCCAACCACTTTTCCCGAATTAAAAAAATGGCAAACTGCAGCAGCTAATCCATCGGTTGAATCGAGGTTTTTGGGCAATGATTTTAAACTTAATAATTGCTGTAACATTTTAGCAACTTGCTCTTTACTGGCATTTCCGTTTCCAGTAATGGCCATTTTTATTTTCTTAGGTTCATATTCCGTTATTGGAATATCTCTAGACAAACCTGCTGCCATAGCAACACCCTGTGCTCTTCCTAACTTTAACATTGACTGTACATTTTTACCAAAAAAAGGCGCTTCAATAGCTATTTCGTCTGGATGGTGTGTGTCAATAAGTTCAATTGTGCGTTCAAAAATATGTTTTAATTTTTGGTAATGATTGTCGAGTTTGTTTAACTGCAATTCATTTAACTGAATAAACTCCATTTTTTTATTCACTACTTTTATCAAGCCAAAACCCATAATGGTGGTTCCTGGGTCTATTCCTAATATGATGCGTTCGTTTGCCACAATTATAGTTTAAAAGTTTATGATTTAAAAGTTAAAAGTTTGTTACTTTGTAGTAATGATTTCAATTAATCACAAAGCTAAACAATTCCTGTTAGTTATAATCAAACTTTTGATTGTAAGTGTCGCTTTGTATTATATTTACAAACAATTACAAGGAGATAAAAGCGTTAATTGGAATGTTATTTCAAGTTACTTATCGGTACAATCTATACTAGTTTTAGTTATTTTTTCAGCTACAAATTGGGTTTTAGAAATTTTTAAATGGCAAAATTTAGTGTCTTCTTTTAAAGAAATTACATTTTTAGAATCTGCAAAGCAAAGTTTAGGTTCGCTCACCGCTTCTATTTTTACACCAAACCGTATTGGTGAATATGGTGCTAAAGTTTTATATTTTCCAAAAGAAAAAAGCAAACAAATTATTTTATTAAATTTTATTGGAAACAGTACTCAAATGCTTGTAACCACTTTTTTTGGAATTATTGGGATTTTAATAATAAATTTAACTTTTCAAATTTCATTTTGGCACATCTTAGCAATTTCAACTATTAGTTGTGTATTTATTTTTCTTTTCAAGAATATCGAAATTTATGGCTTTTCCATTAAAAAGTTGGCCCAAAAAATAACTTCTTTTTCGTTTATATTTCATGGAAGAAATCTTTTGTTTTCAATGCTACGATATTTAGTTTTCTCTTGTCAATTCTTCTTTTTATTATTGCTTTTTAATGTTGAAATTAATTTAATTATTGCTTTTGGAACAATCTTTTCCATGTATTTATTAGCGTCAATTATTCCAAGTATTCATTTAATGGATGTTGCTATAAAAGGAAGTATTGCTTGTTATTTATTTGGACAAATTGGAATTGAAAGTTGGAAGATAATTGCAATTACAACCTTAATGTGGGTTTTTAATTTGGTGCTACCCGTTTTAGTAGGAAGTTATTTTGTTTTACGTTTTAAAATACAAAAATCATGCTTGTAATTCTATTTACATTCTTAATAATATATATTCTTTTTATAAGTGCGTTAATCTTCGGATTTGGTAAAATGGCTAAAAATAAAGCAATTGAATTACAGCCAAAAACTACTTTTTCTATTGTAGTCCCTTTTCGAAACGAAGCAGAAAATTTACCTAAACTATTACATTCTATTTCTCTTTTAAATTATCCTTCAGTACTTTTTGAAGTGATTTTAGTAGATGATGCCTCAGAAGAAGAATTTAAAATTCAGAATTTAAAATTTAAAATTCAGATTATAAAAAATATTCGAAAAAGCAATTCGCCAAAAAAAGATGCGATTGAAACTGCTATTAAAACAGCAAAAAATGAATGGATTATTTCTACCGACGCCGATTGTTTAGTTCAAAAGGACTGGTTACTTTCTTTTGCTAATTATATTCAATCTTCTAATAAAAAAATGGTTGCTGCTGGCGTTTGTTATTTGCAGAAAAGAAGCTTTTTAAATGATTTTCAAACCTTAGACTTTTTGAGTTTACAAGGAGCAACTATTGGAAGTTTTGGTATTGGAAAACCTTTTATGTGTAATGGAGCTAATTTTGCTTATTCGAAAGCTTTTTTCAATGCATTAAAAGGTTTTGAAGGAAATGAAAACATAGCAAGTGGCGATGATGTTTTCTTATTGCAAAAAGCAGTTTTAAAAGAACCAAAATCTGTTGGGTTTTTGTATGATTTTAAAAGCATCGTTGCTACACAAAGCGTTACTACTTGGAAAGAACTATTTATGCAACGCGTGCGCTGGGCAGCAAAAAGCACTAAATATTCTTCTGTTTTTGGAAAAACGGTAGCTTTGGTTGTATTTGCAGCAAATTTATGTTGGCTTTTATGTTTTACGCTTTGGTTAATTGGTAAAATAGATCCAAACTATTTTATGCTTTTTATAGGAAGTAAATTTTTAATCGACTTAATACTTCTGCAAAAAACGGCTTACTTTTTCAAAACTAAATTGAGTTTGGTTCTATTAAGTTCCCTTTTTTATCCTTTTTTTAGCGCTACAGTTGCTTTATATTCTTTATTTGGAAAATACACCTGGAAAGGTAGAACGTTTAAGAAATAATTTGAAACATTGTATTAAAAAACAGGAATAAAGCAGGTTTGACAAATTTTAAAAATTAAGCTATTTTTGCCTTTTCAAATTGACATTGAACTTATTGTCGCTATTATTCTGTTAATTTTATAATTACCGGAATTATAAATTGTGTTTTTACTTTAATTCCTCTTTTTATTGCAGGTTCAACATGCGGAAAATTAGATAGTTTATTTTGCAAAATACTATCTATTCTTTTAAAATTATATTTAACGCTATCTTTTGGTTCTTGTACTTCAAATTGCAAAGTAGCATCCGCATTCACCGTTACTTTTACATCTATAGTGTCTATTTTTGGGTTAAGCATTTGAACAGTATCTATGCTTATTTTTTCTTGAATTACTTGCGATAACCTGCTAAAAAAACATTCTTTCTGCGCTTCTTTATCTAAAATTGTATCGCAACCTAAAATACTAGGATAGTTATCTACTTCCTTCCAATTTATCTTTTTTAATTCTTCTTGCAACAAGACATTTTCGTCTGGTGCTTTTGCATCAAAGTATTGGCAAGAAGCCACTAAAAAAACAAAAAATAAACTTAGCTTTTTGTACATTTAATTTTGAATATCGATTAAATTTGTAAACATTCATTGTCAAAAATAGAAATAATTTATGGAATACTTTTTATTAATTACGAGTTTTTGTTTACTTATTATAGGCATATTAGGAAGTTTTCTACCTATTTTACCTGGGCCGCCCATTAGCTGGGTTGGACTTTTGTTACTTTATTTAACAAAAGGCGTAGAAATTAACTATTGGATACTTGGCGTAACGCTTTTTATTGCCTTGTTTGTTGTAGTGCTTGATTATGTAATACCTGCTAAAGGAACTAAGCGTTTTGGGGGGAGTAAATATGGCGTTTGGGGAACTAATATTGGTTTAGTAATTGGATTATTCTTTCCGCCAATAGGTTTTATAATTGGCGCTTTTGTGGGTGCTCTTGTGGGAGAACTTATTTTCGATAAAAAAGAGCAAAACAGAGCTTTTAAAGCAGCAATAGGTTCGTTTTTAGGATTTCTTGCGGGTACTTTTATAAAACTGGTAGTTTGTTTTGCTTATTTAGGTTTGTATATAAGTTTAGTTTGGAAAAATTGGGGTGTTTGGTTTTAGTACATTTAGAATCCTATTTTAAATTATTAAAAATGATCTTTACTATACATTTAATAATGTTAAAAAGTTGTAAAGTAAAATTACCTTTCTTAATTATTGAACCATCTTGAGAACATCTTTTTTTGTGAAAAATTACAAAAGTATATAAAATCAAAAAAGCCATCCAAATTCTGATAATTCAGAATACATGGAAAGCTTTTCATTGGTCTAACTACTAAACCTGCTACGAGTTACAAAGTCGTAGCGCAAACAACACAACTATTTTTAATACTTTCATTGGCCAAAAAAGCACCTCATTTCTGAAGTGCTCTTCCCAATATAGCGGTCTGGACGGGACTCGAACCCGCGACCCCCTGCGTGACAGGCAGGTATTCTAACCAGCTGAACTACCAGACCTCGCTATTATTTAATTCTACAAAATTTAATTTTACTAAAAAAAACTATATTTATCTGTATAATTTATTAAAGAAATTTATTAAAAAAGCTATCCAAATTCTGATAATCAGAATATATGGAAAGCTTCTCATTGGTCTAACTACTAAACCAACCACGAGTACAAAATCGTAGCACAAACAACACAACTGTTTTAGATACTTTTATTGGGCAAAAAAGCACCTCATTTCTGAAGTGCTTTTCCCAATCTTGCGGTCTGGACGGGACTCGAACCCGCGACCCCCTGCGTGACAGGCAGGTATTCTAACCAGCTGAACTACCAGACCGTTGCTTGATTGCGGTGCAAATATATAACCATAATTCAATATACCAAACCTTTTTTCAAAATAAATTAAAGTTTTTTCCACATTATTAGCCAAACTTTTGTTTTCCAACTAAATAGGTAGTAATTATTTTTTCAAAATTATCTCCAACGGCAACCGGAACGTACTGAATTCTATATTGCATGCAGGTGTTTTCTATTTTTTTAAAAAACAATTCTACCTTTTCTTCATAAACATTTTTAGAATTTTCAGAATATAAATTAATAAACGCCCCTGTTTCTACATCAATAAACTTTCTTGGAGCACCATCGTAATCTAATTTAAGTTCGGTTTTAGCATCATACACATGAAAAACAACTACTTTGTGCTTATTGTGTTTTAAATGCTGTAGTGCTTCAAATATAGCTTCCTCGTTATCACTTTGAAACATATCTGTAAACAAAACCACCATGGAACGTCTATGAATTTTCTCGGCAATTTGATGTAGATAAGAAACCGTATCTGTTTGTTTTGTAGCGTTTGTATTTTCCAACACCTTTTCTAATGCATCTAACAACATTCTATGGTGGCGATCGCTCCCTTTTTCTGGTGCATAATATTCATAATTATTAGAATAGACACTCAACCCAACTGCATCTCGCTGTTTTTTTAACAAACTCATTAAAACTGCCGATGCTAAAACTGAAAAGCCAATTTTATTTTCATGAAACAATGCATTTGCTTTTAGCTTAGGATAATGCATGGAAGAAGAGTTATCTATAATTAAATGACAACGCAAGTTGGTTTCTTCTTGAAATTGCTTGGTGTAAAGTCTATCTGTTTTTGCAAATAATTTCCAGTCAATATGCTTGGTACTTTCGCCTTGGTTGTAGGTTTTGTGTTCGGCAAATTCAGCAGAAAAACCATGAAACGGACTTTTATGCATTCCCGAAATAAAACCTTCTACTACTTGATTGGCTAAAAGTTCTAAATTTTTAAAACTGGCTATTTTTGCAACTTGAGAATCCATTTTCATATCTCAAATGTATTAAAATATTTTTGGATTTATAGATTTTTAGACGGATAGATTTTAGACCATTCCAAAAAAACAAATGGGAAAATAACTAGCCCTGATGGAAACGAAAATCTTGTTATTGCAAGTAACCTAATGCTGTTTTAATAACTTAAAGCTGTTGCAATAACAAATTGTAGTGCACAGCAGGAAAATGGTTTGTATAATTGCCTCATACTTTCGCTCCTTATTTACTGAATTTTGTTCTAACTTTGCAGGTAGATTAAAAGTTACAATACATGAAACAGGTTTTTTATAGCAATGGAAAATTATTACTTACGGGAGAATATGTGGTTCTTAACGGTGCAAAAGCATTAGCTGTGCCTACAAAATTTGGACAATATTTAACCGTTTATGCTGGAACAAACAAACAATTTAAATGGACTAGTTTTGATGTAGATAATAGTATTTGGTTTGAAGATGTAATTACATTTGAAGAAATTATATCTTTTACTAAAGAGAATGAAGCAACAACTATTAAAAGCAAACTAATTGCTATTTTGCACCAAGCTTATATTCAAAATCCTAATTTTATAACTGATTTTGATGGTTATGTAGTAGAAACTGCCTTAACTTTTCCTAGACTTTGGGGTCTTGGAACTTCTTCTACTCTTATAAATAATATTGGGCAATGGTTGAATATTGATGCTTTCAATTTGCTTAAGGAAAGTTTTGGAGGAAGTGGTTATGATGTTGCTTGTGCACAAACGGATAGTCCAATTATTTACCAATTAGAAAATAATAAGCCTACTTTTGATGTTGCAAACTTTAATCCATTATTTAAAGAAAACATTCATTTTATCTATTTAAACCAAAAACAAAGTAGTTCGACTGCTATTGCTAATTATTTTTCTAAGAACCATGATTTAGATACAAATATTACTAAAATAAGTGCAATTACTAATGCAGCATTATTATGTACAGAAGGTAGAGATTTCGCACTTTTAATGGAAAAACACCAAGCCATTATGAGTACTATTTTACAAACTGAAACAGTAAAAGAAAAGCAATTTTCTGATTTTAATGGCGTTGTTAAAAGTCTTGGAGCTTGGGGAGGCGATTTTGTAATGGTACTATCTGAACAAAACCCTAGAGAATATTTTATAGAAAAAGGATTTGAAACTATATTGACGTATGATGAAATGGTTTTATAATAACATAACTATTTTTTTTAATCACACAAGTAATTGTCAATCTGAATTTCAATATTAATAAGAATATGAAATAAATTCAGATTGACAAAAGATTATTTTTATTACTGCTGAGGAGCAATTTCTATTTCTAAACCTTCTAAATCTTCTGAAATATGAATTTGACATCCTAACCTGCTGGTGTCTTTTACATGATACGCTTCAGAAAGCATGGCTTCTTCGTCGTCGTTGCGTTCTGTTTTTAAAACATCGTTTAAAAGATAACATTGACAGGAAGCACACATTGCCATTCCGCCACAAACTCCAACAGTTCCTTCTTCTGCTAATTCATAAGAACGAATGAGCTCCATAAGATTCATATTCATATCTGTAGGCGCAAGAACTTCGTGTTTTATTCCGTTTCTGTCGGTAATTTTTATGGTAACGTCTGTCATTAATCTATTGCTTTAACTACTGCTTTTTCAGCTTCTTTTCTTGTACCGTCAAAACCATCAACTCCAGAAACGGTTGTGTATTTTAAAACGTAGCGTTTTCCTGGATTGATTCTATTATAAACACTTTGACACATTAAAGTAGCTTCGTGAAATCCACATAAAATTAATTTCAATTTACCAGGATAAATATTTACATCGCCAATAGCATAAATACCCTCAATATTAGTTTGATAATCTAATGCATTATTTACTTTGATAGCATTTTTTTCGATTTCTAATCCCCAATTTGCAATTGGACCTAATTTTGGAGTAAGTCCAAAAAGAGGAATAAAATAATCACATGCTATATTTTGTCTAGCACCATTAATTTCGATATCTAGAGCTTCTATTCTTTCACTTCCATTAAAACCTATAACTTCAGCGGGTGTAATTAATTTTATTTTACCTGAATTTTTTAATTCTTGTACTTTTTCTACAGAATCTAAAGCACCGCGAAATTCGTTTCTTCTGTGTATTAAAGTTACGGAATTAGCAACATTTGATAAGAAAACACTCCAATCTAAGGCAGAATCTCCACCGCCTGCAATTACAATGTTTTTTCCACGATATTTTTCTGGATCTTTTACAAAATAATCAACACCACGATCTGCTTTGTCATAAAATTCTATGTCTTTGAGTAAAGGTTTTCTTGGTTCAAAAGTACCTAAACCTCCTGCAATAGCAATTGCTTTTGCTTTGTGTTGTGTTCCTTCTTTAGTAGTTACCAAAAAAGTTCCGTCTTCCAGTTTTTCAATTGTATTAGCTGTTTCTCCTAAAGTAAAACCTGGTTCAAATTGCTTAATTTGCTCCATTAAATTAGTAACCAAATCTCCTGCTAAAACTTCGGGATAACCTGGAATATCAAATATTGGTTTTTTAGGATATAATTCAGCTAACTGACCGCCCGGTTGAGGCAAGACATCAATTAAATGGCATTTTAATTTTAATAATCCAGCTTCAAAAACTGCAAAAAGACCCGTGGGACCAGCTCCTATTATTAATATATCTGTTTCAATCATTTCATTAATTTTAAAGCAATAAAGTTATATCATTGTGGTTCAAATTAGTATGACTTTTATCATATCCATGAAACGCTATGCAATATTCTCAACTGTTTCAATTTGTGGTGCATACTTTTTAATAGTAGTTTCAACACCTGCTTTCATTGTACTCATGCTTAAACTACAACTTGTACAAGCCCCTTCTAAACGAACCTTTACATGTTTCTCATCGATAATTTCTACTAGAGAAATATCACCACCATCCGCGTTTAAAAACGGACGTATTTCATTTAAAGCTTTTTGAACGTTTACTGTTACTTCTTCTAATGTCATCTTATTTTTTTCCTTTAACAGCAGAACATCCTGCCATAGTTGTTATTTTTACAGCTTCAGTAGGTGCTAAATGTTCATTTCTACTTACTGTTTCTTCTACTACATTTCGCGCAATTTCCTCAAAAATAGTCTCTAAAGGAGAACCCGTTTGCAAAGCTGCTGGACGACCAAAATCTCCCGCTTCTCGTATACTTTGCACCAATGGAACTTCTCCTAATAATTTTACATTTAAGTCTTCCGCAAGATTTTTAGCTCCTTCTTTTCCAAAAATATAATATTTATTATTTGGCAACTCCTCTGGTGTGAAGTAAGCCATGTTTTCAATAATTCCAAGAACAGGAACATTGATGTTTTCGTTAGCAAACATTGCAACTCCTTTTTTAGCATCTGCTAAAGCCACAGCTTGCGGCGTACTTACCACAACAGCTCCTGTAACGGGTAAAGATTGCAAAATAGACAAATGAATATCTCCAGTACCTGGCGGTAAATCTATTAACATAAAATCTAATTCTCCCCAGTTTGCATCAAAAATCATTTGATTTAAGGCTTTGGAAGCCATTGGTCCTCGCCAAATTACGGCTTGGTCTGGTTTTGTAAAAAAACCAATGGATAACATTTCAACACCATAAGCTTGTACAGGTTGCATTTTAGATTTCCCATCAATTTCTACAGAAGTTGGCTTAGATTGTTCAACATCAAACATTATTGGCATGGAAGGTCCATAAATATCTGCATCTAAAACCCCAACTTTAAAGCCCATTTTAGCTAAAGTTACTGCTAAGTTTGCGGTAATTGTTGATTTTCCAACGCCACCTTTACCTGATGCAATTGCAACAATATTACTTATTCCAGGAATGGTTTTACCTTTTATTAGGTTTGGATTTGCAGGTTTTTCTGGAGCTTCTACCTTTATGTTTACTTTTATTTTTGCTTTTTCATACACCATTTCGTGTATTACTTTCATAACGTCTACTTCTGCTCTCTTTTTAATATGCAAAGCCGGCGTTGCTAATGTTAGATCTACTACTACTTCGTCTCCAAATATGGTTACGTTTTTAACGGCACCACTTTCTACCATATTTTTTCCTTCTCCAGCAACAGAAATAGTTTCTAATGCTTTTAATATTTCTTTTTTATCTAACTTCATATATCTATAACTTGAAAGTTGTATTAACTTTATTTAAACTTATTTAAGATTGCAAAGATAAAGAATATAGTTGTAATGTAATAAAGTTACAAGTCGTAAAGTTTTGTGAAAATTAGTAGCAAGTGGATTTTAAAGAATGGGTTCCCAAAAATGCTTTTCAAAATCGATAATTTGGTTGTCCACAACCTCAATTCCCTCAGATTCTAGGAGTTGTTGCATTAAGTTTGTTCCTTCAAAATGGAACTTTCCAGAAAGCAAACCTACTCTATTTACTACTCTATGTGCTGGAATATCTGGCATGTTGTGAGAAGCATTCATTGCCCAACCAACCATTCTTGCAGAACGTCCTGCGCCAAGTGCCTTTGCAATTGCGCCAAATGAAGTTACTTTACCATAAGGAATTTTACGTGCAACTACGTAAACACGTTCAAAGAAATTCTCGTTTTTTGATTCTATTTTTTGCAAGAATTAAGAAGTTATCATTTTATAAATAGACATTAAAGCAACTAAACCCGTAAATCCAGCAAGTATAAAAAATATGTTATTTATTAGCAAATCTACTTTATGTTGAATTTTTTTAAAAAAAACTACATAACTGTAAAATATAGTAAAAGCACCTAAAACAGCCCCAATTGTAAATACAATTATAGAAGGTAAAGAATAGTCGAAAAGATCTTTTGAAGCAAGTGTTAGACTAGACAGTGCAAAAAACGGAATAGCAAGCATGTTAAAACTACCCATCATTAATCCATATACATATCTATTTTGCTTAGATTTAATTTCAACATCGTTTTTAGGCCTTTTAACCTTAAATCCTTTAATTAAAAAAAGAACTGTCAGCAATATAAAAATCACAGTTCCAAATTGCTTTAATGTTTGGCTTACACTTGGATTACTGTCTAAAAACTTAGCAAAATAAACACCCGTAAATACTTGTATAAAAACAACAGTTAGTATTCCAAAGACAAACAAAACGGCGGCTTTTTTACTTTCAGTAATGCTAATTTTAGCAGCCAAAACATTTAACATTCCCGGAGCTAAAAACCCGATAAATGCTATTAAATATCCAAAAAAAAAGTCAAAAAGAAATTGCATTTATTTAATTTTAAATTGAATATAAGTAATTGCTTTATTTACTGCTAAATATTGTTTTTCATAAAACGTTTGAATACTTGTAACTTCTTTTGGAGAACCCTCATTTTTATATACGTTATGATTTGCATAAAGTACTTCGTGTCCTTCGCCATGCAATAAACCTAGAGTATAACCATGCATGAATTCACTATCGGTTTTTAGATGCATTAATCCATTTGATTTTAGAATTTTTTTATAATTTATCAAAAATTCAGTATTGGTCATTCTGTGTTTTGTGCGCTTATATTTTATTTGCGGATCTGGAAACGTAATCCAAATTTCATCTACTTCCTCTTTACCAAAACTATGCTCAATAAGTTCAATTTGCGTTCTTAAAAAAGCAACATTATGTATATTTTCTTCTATGCCTGTTTTTGCTCCTCTCCAAAAACGAGCTCCTTTAATATCAATTCCAATAAAATTTTTATCGGGATACATTTGCGCTAATCCTACTGAATATTCTCCTTTTCCGCATCCTAATTCTAAAACAATAGGGTTGTTATTTTTAAAAACATTTTTATTCCAATTTCCTTTTAAAGAAAGACTGTCTGCAATCATTTCTTCTCTGGTTGGTTGGAAAACGTTTTCAAATGTTTCGTTTTCGTTAAATCGTTTTAATTTATTTTTACTTCCCACATTAAAAAATTTAATTTTTGGTAAAATTAAGTAATTATACCGAACTATTTATAATCTTTTGATAATGTTAAAGTAACCTTAATAACAATAAAAAGTCGTTTTTTTGGAGAAATATATAAAGTTGAAAAAAAGAAAAGTTGAAGTTGTAGTAATTTCAGATGTTCACTTAGGCACTTATGGCTGTCATGCTAAAGAATTATTAGAATATTTATCTTCTATTAAGCCCAAAATATTAATTCTCAATGGTGACATAATTGATATTTGGCAATTTAGAAAATCTTATTTTCCAGCGAGCCACCTTAAAGTAATAAAAAAAATCATCTCGCTAAGCACTAGAGGAACAAAAATATATTACTTAACAGGGAATCATGACGAAATGTTACGAAAATTTACAGATTTACACTTAGGTAATTTACACCTTTTAAATAAATTAGTATTAGATTTAGATGGCAAAAAAGCGTGGATATTTCATGGAGATGTTTTTGATGCATCTATAAATCATGCTAAATGGCTCGCAAAACTTGGCGGTTGGGGTTATGATTTTCTAATTTTAATAAACAGATTTTTAAACTGGTGTTTGGCAAAAATCAACAAAGAACCTTACTCTCTATCCAAGAAAATAAAACAAAATGTAAAGTCTGCTGTGAAATTTATTTCTAATTTTGAGAACATCTGTACTGAATTATCAATTGAAAATAAGTACGACTATGTGATTTGTGGTCATATACATGAACCAAAAATGGAAATCATCGAAACTTCTAAAGGAAAAACACTATATTTAAATTCTGGTGACTGGATAGAAAACTTAACAGCTCTTGAGTATCATAATAAAAAATGGACTCTCTATAAACACGAGCCTTTTAATATTATAGACCCAGAAGAAATGCACTTTGAATACGAAAACAAATTAGCAGAACAATTTATCTCTATTTTAAAAAAATAATTTAGTTTTATAATTCATTATACAAAATGAAAAAAAACATACTTATTGCTCCTTTAAATTGGGGATTAGGACACGCTACAAGATGTATCCCAATAATTAAAGCTTTAGAAAATAATGGATTTGAACCCGTTATAGCATCTGATGGAGTAGCTTTAGATTTACTAAAAAAAGAGTTTCCTCATTTAATTTTTTTTGAATTACCTTCTTATAATGTTACTTATGCCGTAGATGGTAAAAATTTTAAATGGAAACTTTTATCGCAAATACCTAAAATAATAAAAGCAATTAGAAGTGAAAAAAGGGTTGTAGCAAAAATAGTTTCAAACTATTCTATTGATGGAATAATTTCAGACAATAGATTAGGCGTTTTTTCTAAAAAAGTTCCTTCTGTTTTTATTACGCATCAATTAAATGTACTTTCTGGCAAAACTTCTTGGTTATCTTCAAAATTACACCTTAATTACATTAAAAAATTTACGGTTTGTTGGATTCCTGACACTAATAGTTTTCCAAATTTATCAGGCAAATTAGGACATTTATCAAAACCATTAAAAAGTAGTATAAACATAGGACCATTAAGCAGATTGTCTAAAAAAGATTTGCCAAAAAAATACGATTTAATGGTTCTTCTTTCAGGGCCTGAACCACAAAGAACCATTTTAGAAGAAAAACTTATTGAAGAATTAAAAGAATACCCAAAAAAAACTTTATTTATAAAAGGAATTATAGAAAAAGAACAAGTTATTTCGAAAAAAGGAAATATTACTTTTTATAATTTTATGGCTTCTGAAGCTATGGAAACCTCCATAAACGAAAGTGAAATTATTTTATGCCGTTCTGGATACACCACGATTATGGATTTAGCAAAACTTAAAAAGAAAGCATTCTTGATTCCAACGCCCGGGCAATTTGAGCAAGAATACTTGGCAAAAAAATATAAAAAAGAAGGTTTAGCTCCAAGTTGTAGACAAGAAAATTTTACTATGCAGAAGCTTGACAAAATTGCCTTGTATAAAGGATTTAATGAATTTGAAGAAAAAGCAAATTGGAAAGAATTATTCCGACTTTTCTAATGTAAAAGAAAATTCTGAACCAACTCCAAACTGGCTTTCTACATATATATTTTGATTATGGCCTTCAATAATGTGTTTTACAATAGCTAAGCCTAAACCTGATCCTCCTTCTGTTCTAGCACCACTTTTATCTACCCTATAAAACCTCTCAAAAAGCCTTTTTATATGCTTTTTTTCTATTCCTTCACCATTATCCGTTATTCTGACAATAATTTTATTATTTACTAAATTTTCAATACTAACCTCTGTTGTGCCTCTTTTTTTACCATATTTAATAGAGTTTACAACTAGATTTGTAACCACTTGCTGGATTTTTTCTTTATCTGCAAGAACATAAACTGGCGTTTCATAATTAGTCTCAAAAACTAAAGAGATATCCTTTTTTGCAGCTCTCATTTCTAATAATTCGAATACATTATTTACAAGTTCAACAATATCAAACTTAGAAGGCTCTAAATTAATATCTCCTGTTTCTAGCTTAGTAATTAAATCTAAATCTTTTACAATGTAAATAAGTCTTTCTACTCCTTTCTCTGCTCTCTCTAAATATTTTTCTCTAATATTTTTGTCATTGATTGCGCCATCTAAAAGCGTTAAAAGATAGCCTTGTACGGTAAATAAGGGTGTTTTTAGTTCGTGCGAAACATTTCCTAAAAATTCTCTTCTATATTCTTCACGAATTTTTAGTGTTTCTATTTCTACTTTTTTATCTCTTGCAAACTTTTTAACTTCTCTTGTTAATGTTGCAATATCAGTAGTAATAGGTTGGTTTGTAAAGGAACTGCTTTCTAATAAAGAAACATCATCGTATATCTTCTTAAGTCTTTTGTATATAAATTTTTCTACTCTATACTGCAAAACAATAAAGGCAAATACAAAAAGAATAAAAGTTAGTCCTAAAAAGTAGAGTTCGTTTGTTTTAGTGACAAAAAAATTGAAAGACAATAAAATCCCTAAAAAAAACAAGGAGATATAACACGATGACTTTAAAGCAAATTTGTATGATTTCTTAAAACTAATCTTCATTAAACTCAATTTTATACCCTATTCCTTTAATTGTTTTAAAAAAACCATCTCCAATTTTTTCTCTTAATTTTCTAATATGCACATCAATGGTTCTTCCACCAACAATTACTTCATTTCCCCAAACTTTATCTAAAATTTCTTCTCTAGTAAATACTTTTCCAGGTTTTGTTGCCAGTAAATATAACAATTCAAATTCTTTTCTTGGCAAAACTATTTCTTTGTTGTCTTTAATAATCTTGTACTCTTCTCTATTAATTTCGACTCCTCCAACCTTTAAGGTATCGCTTGGTTCATCAGATTCTTTAAATCTTCTTAGCAACGCTTTTACTTTACTAATTAAAATTTTTGGTTTAATAGGTTTAGAAATATAATCATCTGCACCGGCATCAAAACCTGCTACTTGAGAGTAATCTTCCGAACGAGCGGTTAAAAAAGCGATAATTGTATTTTGAAGTTCTGGAATTTTTCTAATGTTTTCACATGCCTCAATTCCATCCATTTCTGGCATCATAACATCCATAATAATAAGGTGTGGTTCTTCTGCTTTTGCTTTTAAAACTGCTTCTTTTCCGTTTGATGCAGTACTTATCTTGTACCCTTCTTGTATTAAATTATAACCAACTATTTCTAATATATCTGGCTCATCATCTACTAATAGGATTTTGATTTCTCTTTTTTTCATACTATGTAAAATTTATTTATAAATAGATATAATGTTCTTGTTTGTAAGCATTTAAATAGATCAAAACCTTAAAATTAACTGCAATTTTAGCATTCAAAAATAAAATTTAAGCATTCAAAGGTAAATATAAAATACCCTTAAACCATTGCTTGATATTAATTTAATATAAATGTAATTTGGTAACAATTTAATAACACATTAGAGACAAAAACATAACAATTAAAAATTATCAAAGTATTGTTATAAAGTTATTTTTGCACCAAATATAAAACACAATATGAAACTGAATTCACTAATTTTATTTTTACTTTTTACATTAGCAGGTTTTGCACAAACTGGAACTGTAACTGGTGTCATTTTAGACAAGGAATACGATAACGAACCTCTTCCCTTTGCAAATATAACTATTAAAGGAACAACTGTTGGTTCTTCAACAGATGACAAAGGAAAATATACTATATCTCTCAAACCAGGAAATTATACTTTAGTAATTGCTTATCTAGGTTATGAAACTAAAGAAATTGCGTTTGTATTAAAAAGTAATGAAAAAAAAGTAATAAACCATACTTTGGAAGCTAGTGGAGTGCAACTTGAAGATGTAGTTGTAAGTTATACTATTCTTAAAGAGAATGAAAGTGTTTTACTTCAAGAACAACAAAAAGCGGTAGAAATAACCCAAATTATTGGTGCTCAAGAATTATCTAGAAAAGGAGTTAGTAATGCGGAAGCTGCAGTAGCAAAAACTAGTGGAGTGGCAAAACAACAAGGAGCAAAAAACGTTTTCGTAAGAGGTCTAGGAGATAGATATAATTCTACTTCATTAAATGGATTAGCTTTACCTTCTGATGATCCAGAATACAAAAATGTTTCTTTAGACTTCTTTGGAACTGAAGTAATTCAAAATGTAGGAGTCAATAAAGTATTTGGTTCTTCTTTGTCTGGAGATGTTGGCGGAGCAAATATCAACATTCTTTCTAAAGAACTAGGAACAGGAGATGAATTATCTATTGGTGTTTCTTCAGGATTTAATTCACAAACAATAGGAGAAAACTTTTTTTTAATAGATGGTAATAACTGGTTTGGTACACAAAGAACAGAATCTAATATATCAAAATTAAATAATTACTCTTTTAGAAACAATATAAAACCAAACGAGCAAAATCTTCAATTAAATAGCGGATTTTCAATAGCTGGAGGTAAGAAATTTCAAGTTGGCGAAAGAAACTCTTTTTCATTATATTTAGTTGGAAGTTTTGACAATAGCTATTTATTTACTCAAGGAAAACTTAGACAAACAAATAGTATTGGTGCAATATTTCAAGATAGAAAATTTGAAAAATACAATTATAATGTATCGCAATTATTAATGAATAATATGAAGTATAAATTTGGAGATGGTCATTCAATATCTTTAAATAATATTTTAATGCATAATAACACGCAGACTTACGGTACTTATTTTGGAACAAATAATCCAGAGCAAACTGGCGATTTAGAATACCTAGTAAGACAACAAACTAACGATAATTTATTATTTGTTAATCAATTATTAACAAATATAAAAATATCAGAAAAATTGAAATATAATGCAGGAGTATCTTTCAATACTGTAACAGGCAATGAACCAGACAGAAGATCAAACAATTACCTACTTAGAGATGGTTTCTATGCTCCACAAACAAACAGTGCAGGAGAAAATGAAAGGTTTTTTTCTAAATTAGAGGAAAAAGATATTGTTGCGAATACAAGCCTAAACTATGACTTTTCTAAAGAAGAAAAAACAAATTTAATTGAAATTGGTGGCGATTTCAGACTAACCACTAGACGATTTGATGCAATCACTTTTAACCATGATTTCTCTACAAGAATCGAAACAGACATTAACAATCCTGATGCAGTTTTTAACCAAAACTCAGTAGATAACGGTACTTTTAATTTAATCACAGGAAGAGGAACAAGTAATAATCCAAGAGTGTTTGATCCTTTTTATTATGATGCAAATAGACTAATTTTAGCAGCTTATGGGAAACTTACCTATTCGTTTAGTAAGAAATTAACAACCATTATTGGTGTTAGAGGTGAAAAAATAAACCAAGAGGTAGAATTTGATACCAACATTGCTTCTAGTAGAATTGATGGCCCTTCAAAATTAGATAACACTTATATTTTACCAAGTTTAGCTGTTAAATATAGCTTAAATGAAAACAATATATTGAGATTGAATGCAAGTAAAACATATACTTACCCACAATTCAAAGAAGTTGCACCTTTTAAATACCAAGACGTAAATTTTTCTAGTCAAGGTAATCCAGACTTAATTGCTTCAGACAATTACAATTTTGACATGAAATTTGAAAAATATTTTGGTAAAGGCGAAATCATCTCCTTAACTGCTTTTGGAAAACTTATACAAAATCCAATTAGTAGAACTGAAATACCAAGTGGTGGAAACACATTAACTTATTTAAATGTAGGAGAAAATGCAACTGTATTTGGGCTTGAATTAGAATTAAGAAAAAACATAATTAACGATCCTAACGATGCAAATGCAAAAAACTCTTTATCTTTTGGACTAAATGCATCTTATTTAAATTCAAGAGTTACGCTTGACCAAAACTCAATAGCGCAATTCACAAATGATTATAGTGAACTTGAAGGAGCAACACCTTTACTTATAAATACCGATTTAACTTTAAACCACAAGTTTAAAAAATCTGAATTAACATCGACAATTGTTCTAAATTATTTTAGCGATAGAGTTTACTCCATTGGAACTCGTGGATTTGAGAACATCTTGGAAAAAACAATCCCAACTTTAGATTTCGTAACTAGAATTAAATTAAATGAGCAATTCAATGTAAGTTTAAAAGGAACAAATCTTTTAAACCCAAGTTTTAGCCTTTCAAGAGACGGCGCAAACAACGGAGATAATGTAGTATTGAGCGAGTATAAAAGAGGTATGAATTTTTCAATTGGATTAGGATATTCGTTTTAACATTAAAGAAACATTAAGATAACTAAATAGTTAAGTTAAAAAAACATTCTCGTAACATTGTGCGCATACATTTGCTCCAACAAATAACAACACAAAAAAATTAAAAAAATGAAAAAATTATTATTTTATGCTTTAACTATTACTGCTTTAACGTTTACTTCATGTAGTAATGATGACAACAACAATAATACTCCATCAAACCAACCAACTGCTGATAATTTAGTTGGAAGTTTAACTGGAGAATTAAGATTAGCAAATAATGGAACAGATTATGAATTAAAAGGTAGACTATATGTTAAAGATGGCGGTACATTAATTATTGAACCAGGTGTAACTATTAAAGCTGTAGCTGGTGGAACTGACGTTTTTATAATGGTTGAAAAAGGAGGTAGAATAAATGCAGACGGTACTGCAGCAAATCCAATCAAATTTACTTCAAATGCAACAAATCCAGTAGCTGGTGATTGGGGTGGTTTAATCCTAAATGGTAAAGCACCATTAAGCAGACAAAGTGGATCAAATAGTAATGCTGCAACAGAAGTTGATGCTAATATATTTTTTGGTGGAGATTTGCCACAAGATAACTCTGGAATTTTAAATTATGTAATTTTAGAATATACAGGTGCTCGTATCGATGATGAATCAGAACACAATGGTTTAACTTTAAACGGTGTAGGTAACAGAACAATAGTATCTAACATATTTATTAAAAATGGTGATGATGATGCAATCGAATTTTTTGGAGGTACAGTAAATGCTTCAAATATATTAGTAGTTAATGCTAAAGATGACATGTTTGATTATACACAAGGTTATACTGGAACTTGTACAAACTTATATGGAATTAGAGAAGCTGCTTATACTGCTGTAACTTCTGACCCAAGAGGAATTGAAGCAGACGGTAACTTAGACGGAAATACTCCTACTGATATTAATCAATCTGTTTTTACAATCAACAATATTACAATTATTCACAATGGTGGAATAGATTTAACAGATGCAATCAAGATTAGAAGAGGTGCAACTTCAACTATAACTGGTGCATATGTAGCAGCTGGTACAAGTTCAACATTTAGTGATTTCGTAGATTTAGAAGATAGTAAAGGTAATGCAACTAGTGCTACTACTATAACTGTTGTTGGAAATTCTGCTAACGGTTTAAACATTGAAGACAACAAAAATACTCCTGCAGCAACAATTAATGCAACAAACGGTACTACAGGTTCAGTATCCACTAGTTTATTTACTTGGACAGGTTATTTTAACTAAAAAGTAAAACAAAAAATAAAGTAATTAGTAAAAAATCCCGCAATTGCGGGATTTTTTTACATGTATTGTTTTTATAGAAAAATATTTAGTATATTTACGATAATTACTTAAAGCAGATGGTAAAAAAATACTTCTACACAACTTTCTTTTTTTTAATTTTATTTTCTTTTGAAGCTTTTTCTCAAGAAAATAAGCCTGCTAATGGAAATACTTTACATGAGGTTACTATTGAAGGATTAACGATTTATCCTAATCCTGTAAGCAATGGAAAAATTTATATTTCATCCAAATCTTCTTTGGAAAAAAAGATTGAAATTTTTGACGTCCTTGGAAAAAAAGTATTAGAAACAATGCTTACTACAAAAGAAGTAAACATTGCAAACCTAACCCCTGGTATTTACATTATTAAGATTAAAGAAAAAGAAGCTTCTGCAACTAGAAAGCTAATTATCAATTAATTATAGGCCACCCAATTCTAAAATTAACCTTACCTTAATACAATTATTATGTTTGCATAATAATATATTTATGATGTTTGTGTTGAATTTAAACTTAAATAAAAATGAAAAAAATTTACTTTTTAACTTTGCTGCTTATTTCTAATTTGTCTTTTGGACAAGGATTAGAAACTTTTACAAATTCTAACGCAACTAGTTCATATACAGACAACAATTTTGTTGGAGACAATGCTGTAACATGGACCTACAAAGCATCAAGAGATCAAAACGCAGATGCAAATTCATCTGGAATTAGTGGTAAAGCATTAATGCTTAGATACGTTACAACGCCTAGTAAAGTAACATCAAGTGCAGTATCTGGTGGAATTGGGGACTTTTCTGTTAAACTCTATAAGGGATTTACAAGTGCAGGTAACAGACAAGTAGAATTGTTTGTTAATGGTATTTCAAGAGGAACCTCAACAGTTTTTGACGATAATTCAGAACAAATTTTTACCGTAACTGGCATCAACCAACCTGGAAACGTAATCATTGAACTTGTTAATATTACAAGTAAGCAAATTATTGTTGATGATATAAGTTGGACAGGTTATGCAGGGACTGCTACTCCTTCATTAACTATAACATCACCTTCAAACGCTACAGTTTATAGTCCAATTACAACTTCAGTAAATATAGCGTTGGCAGTTTCAAACTTCAATGTTGCAACTGGAGGTAATGGCGGTGATGGACATATCCATTACACAATTAATGCAGCTGCACAACCAATGAAATATAATACTACCCCAATTGCAGTAGCTGTAACAGCTGGTAGTACTTATGTTGTCTATATGGAATTAGTAGATAATGCACACACTCCAATTTCACCAGCCGTAAATGCAACGGTAACTTTTGAAATTGCTGATTACATTGACGTTGCAACTATTGCTGCATTAAGAGGTGATGTTATAACTAACGGTTTAGGTAAATTTTATAACTTAACAGGAGAAGCTTTTGTAACTTATGCAAGAACTAATAGAAATCAAAAATACATACAAGATGCAACTGCAGCTGTTTTAATTGACGATGCAACTAGCATGATATCTACAACATTTATAGTAGGAGATGGTATGACTGGTTTAAAAGCACAAACCTCTTCTTTTTTAGGTTTATTGCAATTAAATCCTTTAACTGATGTAACTGTTTCTTCTACTGGAACTTTTATTACTCCAGAAGTTGTAACTGCAAGTATGTTAAACACAAGTATTGATGCTTACGAAAGTGAATTGGTAAGAATTAATGAATCAAGTTTTACGGCTGCAGATGGCGTACTTACTTTTGCAGTAAATACTAATTTTGTACTTAATGACAGTGACGATATTGTTTTTAGAACAAGTTTTGCAGAAGCAAATTATATCAATCAAATAATTCCTTTAGGAACTGAAGATAGAGTAGTTTTAGTAGGAAGAAATAATGCTAGTGTTCAAGTAACATCTCGTAATTTAGTCGATGTAACTTTATCTACAACTGCATTTAACGCAATTGAAGGTTTAAAAATGTATCCAAATCCATTATCTGGAAACGTATTAAACTTCTCTTCTGCTATTAATGCAGAAATGAATGTGCAAATATTTGACATGTTAGGAAAACAAATCTCAACTTCAAAAGTAAATAACAATACTATAAATATTTCTAACTTAAACGCTGGAATCTATATTGTTAAAATAACAGAAGAAGGAAAAACTGCTACAAGAAAATTAGTAGTTAAATAATACATTTCCCGAAACAAGTTTAGGAAAACAAGAATAAAAAGCATCAACTTATAGTTGGTGCTTTTTTATTTTATAGCTTTACAAAAAAAATTGATTTCCGCAAACAACCTATTCACTATTTCAAGTAAAAAAGAATTTGAAAAAATTACGCTAAAAGTATTTCGCTTTCAGTATGATAATAACAGTGTATATAGACAATTTTGCGTCTTTTTAAAAAAGAATAAAACCAATGTAAAATCAATTGAAGAAATTCCATTTTTACCCATTCAATTTTTTAAAAGTCATGCTATTTTGAGTTCAGCAGAAGCTATTCAAGCAACATTTACAAGCAGCGGCACAACAGGAATACAAACCAGCAAGCATTTAGTTACCAATATTTCTATATACGAAGAAAGCTATAGAAAAGCTTTTTCTGAATTTTATGGCAACATTGAAGATTATTGTGTTTTAGCTTTACTTCCTTCTTATTTAGATAGAGAAGGCTCTTCTTTAATTTATATGACGGAAGATTTGATTCAAAAAAGCAAACATACAGATTCTGGATTTTATTTGAATAATTATGTGGATTTGATATCTAAACTAATAGCGTTAGATAATTCTGGACAAAGTGTACTCTTAATAGGTGTAACTTATGCACTACTAGATTTAATAGAATTGCAGCGTTTTCAACTAAAAAACACTATAGTAATGGAAACCGGAGGAATGAAAGGAAAGCGAAAAGAAATGATTAGAGAAGAACTGCACGATATCTTAACAAAAGGCTTTGGAACTTCTGTAATACACTCAGAATATGGAATGACAGAACTTTTATCGCAAGCCTACTCTCTTGGAAATGGCGTTTTTGAATGTCCGCCTTGGATGCAAATTTTAATTAGAGACACCGAAGATGCTCTTTCTTATGTAAACAAAGGAAAAACGGGCGGCATAAATGTAATAGACTTAGCTAATATAAACTCTTGCTCTTTTATTGCAACACAAGATTTGGGCAAAAAATATGCAAATCAAACGTTTGAAGTTCTTGGTCGATTTGATAATTCAGATATAAGAGGTTGTAATCTTATGGTTTTATAAATTATGCCTGTTCGATTAGTGAACCAATAAAATAAGTAGCACATAGACTAAACAAATTATCAAAAATTTAAACCAATAAAATTTATTCTTATTCGTTTAATTGCCAAGACACATTTGGCCTTTTAGTTTATTCAAATAAATGAATAGTGCTATTATAAATTATAAAAAAAGACGATTTACAAAAGTAGTATAAAGCAAAAAAACTCTAACTTATTGAAAGTTAAAGTTTTTTGATTTTTAATTGTGCGGGTAAAAGGATTTTAATTTATAAATAAACACAATCTTAATAATATTAAAATGAAATTGAAGAAAACTAATTTATAAATTTTGGCTGTTAACCAATGAAAATATATCTAATTTATTTAAACCTATTTCAAAAAGATATAAAATGTAAGTTCAAGTTATAAGTGCAACAGATAAATTAAAAACAAAACATGCCTAGCAATTAATATAAACGATTGTAAAGTAATTTTAAATTTCATTAAACGCTTTTTTTTCTCTTTCCTTAATTTTTTCTTGATCCTCCGTTTGATTCAATAAACTATTTTTTCTATACTTTTCTATTTTAAGTTGCTCACTTTCGTAATAATTTCTTGGAAAATATCTCACTTTAAATTCTGAACCATCGTATTTTACGACAATTCGAAATCTACCAGTTTCATCGCCATTTGGATAATGGAAACTGGTGTAGCTACTTTTAACATAAACCTTTAATTTATTTACACAATCATATTCTGTGTTGGAAAGAAATCTTTTATGCAATTTAGCTTGAATGACAACATCCTTTTTCTTAATTACAATTTCTTCTGGACTAGCAATTATATAAGATATAGGTGGAACGCTTGTATAAAGCGGGTCTGCAATTTCATTTATCAATTCAATTGCCTCATCTCTTGTTATATCAGCAATTTTCTTTCCAATTTGATATTTATCATTGCTTTGATTTAAATAAAGTGGGTTTTCTTCTAAAATTATTTTAGGCTCTATTTTAATGTAATTTGGAATATTATATTTGGCTTTAAAAACATCATAAGATTTTTCTGTAAATTCAGATAATTCTACACCAATACACTTTTTATTACCGATACTTCTGTCAAAAAAAGGAGAAATTTCCAACCTAGTATTACCCATATTGTAATATACAGTATTACGTATAATAGCCACCAAATCTTTTTTTTCTAAAAATTTAGAAAGCTCTAAAAACTCATTATGATTCATTCCCGCCCAATATTCTAAAAAAAGTTTAGTTTCTTGAGTGCTAGTTTCTTGAGTGCTAGAATCTAATTGATTTTCGTTTTTACAACTAACACATAATAATAAAGATATCAAAAGTAGATTTTTCATATTTACAGTTTATTTAGTTCGTAATTTTTGATGTAACTTTCAATAGGTTTGAGTATGCGAGGATAGGAATATTCACTTTCTATGGAAACTGACTCTATTTTCTAATCGAAAGTTTCGTTATCCAAAACAATATCAACCAAAAGATAATCAATAAATTTATAATCTTACATTTTAAAAATTAAATCTTACATTTTACAAAATCCTTTTCCGAAAATAGTTCTAATCATAAAAATAATTTAATTTTTAATTTATAGCAAATAAAATTTGTACTTAAATACAATAATACTGAAAAAGTATCAAATAACACATGTATTTGTCCATAAAATATTTAGGATATGGAATTTTAAAAAGTATTATAAAATGACGAAATAAGTTTTATAAAAGAAATCGGTTTAAAGATAAGATTGAAAAATCTATCTCAAGAAACCTTGTCTTATGATGCAAATATAACTCGAAATCAAATTGGCAGAATAGAAAGAGGAGAAATTAATAAGATAATAATAACACTTCATAAAATCTGTTAGGCTCTAAAAATTGAAATAAAAGACATACTACAAACCATAAGTATCTATTAAACCAAAAAAAAATCGAAAGCTTTTGAAATTCAGTATAGCAAATTATAACAGAATTATAAATTAACCTTTAAAAATATACATGCGTCTAAATAAGGATAAAACCCCTACCATTAAGTACGTTAGGAAAAAATTATTTATTGTTACCCCACCTACTCTTTAAAAATCATTAGTTAGATAATTTAAAAACCCTTATTTTTTATTTTATAAAATCAGTGTTGTCAATTTGATAGTGATATTAAAGTAGGTTTAAATAGTTAAAAATAGTATTAACAACAAGATTAAGGGGTGTTTTTAGGTGTAAAATAAAAAAGACTTAAAATGCTGATAATCAACATATTAAAGTCTTTTAATTGTGCGGGTAAAAGGTGTACTTGCCTACATTAACCATCATTAAAAATTATTAAAAAAACACCTAAATCCAATATTTAAAGTACTTACAAGCACTTATGTAACTTCTATTAATTCATGTTAATTTCTATTAATTAACATATTTAGGGGAACATTAGGGGAATATAAATATATTTTTATTACTTTAGCTTGAAAGGAATAGATATGGCAACTGTACATCTTCGAGTAAAAACAAACAATGAATGGAATACAATTTATTTCAGATTTAAACAATCTAAAGTTTTTGACATTGAATGTTCTAGTGGCCTTAAAATTCCTAACAAAAGATGGAGTACAATAAAATCCGAAGTACTTCCCACAAAAAACTTTAACCACGACAAAGTAAATCAAGACCTAACAGACCTAGAAAGGTTTGTGATGGGAGAATACAACGTAGACATCAAAACAAATGCTGTATTTAATTCTAAATGGCTAAAAGAAAAAATAAGTAAATTTCAAAATCGTGAAACTAAGAACGAGTCTATAGATAAGGTGAAATTTTTTACGAATTACATTCACTCATTTATTGAGGATTCAAAAACAACGAAAACAAGAAACAATACCTTCATAAAGCCAAGAACAATTCAACACTACAATACTACTTTAATAAAAATAAAAGCATTTGAAGACTTCCAAGGTGTAAAACTTAGAATTACTGACATAGACTTAAAATTTCACACTCTATTTATTCAGTTTTTAGAAAAGCAACAAAAATTAAATCCAAATACTATTGGTGGCTATGTTGATGATATTAAATTAATGATAAATAATGCCGACAAAAGAGGAATTGAAATTAACAAAGAGATTAAATTAAGTGGGTTTTACACACCTACAAATAAAACCAAAGACATCTACTTAAAAGAAGATGAAATTAATGAAATTTTCAACCATAAATTCAAATTAGAATATCTTGACAATGCAAGAGATTGGTTTATAATTGGACTACGAACAGGCTTAAGAATATCTGATTTTTTGAAATTAAACAAAAAAAAATTAGTTGATGGCTTCATTGAAAAGAACACATTAAAAACTGACTTCCCAGTTATTATACCAATACACGACCAAGTTCAATTTATTCTTGACAAAAGAAACGGCAAGTTTCCAAGAGAAATTAGCGATCAAAAATTTAACGATTATATAAAAAAAGTGTGTGAAGAGGTTAAAATTGACGAAATGACGGAGGGAGCAAAAATGGACGAAGTAATAATTAAAAAAGACGGAAAAAAAGAAACCATTTATAGAAAAAAAACAGGTACTTATAAAAAATACGAATTGGTTAGTTCCCATATTTGTAGGCGTTCGTTTGCAACTAATTTATATGGCAAAATTGACACTCTTACAATAATGAAAATTACTGGACATAAAACGGAAGCACAATTTTTAAGTTATATAAAAATTACTCCAAAAGAATATGCCGAAAAATTAAAGGCTTATTGGAAAAATGCTCCAAAAATATAGTTTCACAATTAGTTAAATTATTTTAACTTCCATCCTACTCTATAGAAATCATCAATCTCTTGAATAAAGAAATTATGATTAACTTCTTTATGTCTTGTAAAAAGAATCTTTAATTTAGGGGCATTTAAGCCAGGTAAATCTAACCATATAGCAATTATCTTGTTTTTTGACTTAAACTGAACTACGTATCCAAAACGATGTTCATATTCTTTGTTATAAAACTGTATGCTCTCACTAATACTTGGCTGTAATTGCTTTAGAATATTAAATATCAATTCAACATCTTTGCTATTCATTTACGTTTGTTTAAGTTTTCTATTTTATTCTAATCAAAGCTTCATCAATTTCATGTTTTTTATAATAAACTCTATAACCAATACCATACGATTTAATTTTACCTTTTTTAGTCCAACTCCATAATGTTGATGAATCAATTTTTAGATATTTTGCAGCTTCGGTTCTAGTTAATAATAATTCTTTATCTTTTTGTTGTTGCAACTGTTGTAAACGCTCTTGTAATCCATCTAAAACCTTTTCTGTTATGGTTGCAACTAATTCATCAACTGAAATGTTTTCTATTGTAATTAGCTTTTTGTTTATAATAACTTTACTTTATTTGGTACTTAAATCAACCCAAAGAGTATTAATTGTCTTTACGCCTTTTTAATTCTTTATCAAAATCAGAAATAATTTTTTGCGTTTTATTAAAAACCTCATATTCTGAAAGTGCTTTTTTATCGGCTTGAATTTTTGATATTTTCCCTTTTCCTTCTAAAACTTTATAATCGTTAAAGTTTAAAAATTTGTTTACACTTTCTGCTAATTGCATCATTGTAAATGTATTTTCACGTTCTATCAATCCTTCAATGTAATCAAAGTAAGAAGTTACCGTTCTCTCTAATTGCTTGATTTCTTTTTCTTCTAAATAATTTTTAGCAACAACAATATCTTGTTTTAAAACTCTACCATCTGGACTGTTTTTAAAAGAAGTAAGTCCCATTTTGTCGGATTGTTTATTGGCTTTACTATAAATAATTTCGGCTGCTGTTTTGCCAGTAATTGCAAAATGAAATTTATTCTGAATCATAGCATAAAAGCTTTTTGTAACTTCTGCATTCTTATCATAGTCAATACAACATTCTGCAAAAATATCGGTTACTTGTTGGTAAATCCTTCTTTCGCTTGCTCGTATGGAACGGACTCTTTGTAATAGTTCCTTAAAATAGTCTTTACCAAAAAGGGCATTTCCTTGTTTTAATCTATCGTCATCTAAAACAAAACCTTTAATAATATATTCTTTTAAAGCTTGGGTTGCCCAAATTCTAAACTGTGTTGCTTTTGTAGAGTTTACTCGATAACCAACTGAAATAATGGCATCGAGGTTGTAATATTCTAAATCTCTATTTACTTCTCGTGTTCCTTCTATTTGAACTGTTCGGATTTTCCGAACAGTTGAAGATGCAGTTAATTCGTTACTGCTGTAAACATTAGTTAAATGTTCGCTAATTGTTGATTTTGCAACACCAAATAACTCAGCAATAGCTTTTTGCGTAAGCCAAACGGATTCGTTTTGTAACAATACATCTACTCGTATTTCGCCACTTGGTGCGGTATATAAAATAAAATTTTTATTCTCTTCCATATCTTCTCATACATTTACGATTCTTCTACAATTTTGTTTTTAGTTGCAACTAATTAACTGAAATGTTTTCTATTTCAACTATTGTCTTACTTGGCATTGCTTAAATAATTATTTCCATAGGTTTTCATTTTCCCAATTTTGTTTCATACCTAAAGCATTTGGGTCAACGTTAGGATATTTTTTAAATAAAGCATTTAATCTTGTTGTGAAATTATTTTCAGGTTCAATTATATTTAGCATATACTTCATTAAACATAAATGTATATATAAGTACCTAAAATCATTTTGATTTGGAACATCTGCTATCCATTTGTAAGGAGGTTTGGATAAAAGCTTTAAAGTAGATGGTAAGTTTTTATTCCAAAGTCTCGAATGGTGTGCACAAAAATTTCTTATTTGTGAGATTGATTGTAACCAACTTGGTAAATAAGTGTGGTTAACCGCCCCAAATTCTTGTGCAATTATATCTTTTGATTTTATATTATTTTTTAGATTACCGTATAATTTTGACAGAGAACCAAAACTAGTTTGCTCTAACGATTTCCATGATGGCGGAAAACGCTTGTCGTCTTTATGTTTATTATTATGATTTTTAATAGTTGGTTCTTTTGTTCTTACTAATTCTTGTTGTAGATGGGAAAGTGTAACAACTAATGCTTGACTATCTTGAAAAAGATCAAAATTTTGAAACCACCACGGGTCAAATTCGTGCGACAAATTGTATATTAATTTAGTTCTTAAACTAATTTCAATTCGTTCTATTACATCGAAAAGTAAAAAGCGAAGCTCTCTATCAAAGTTGTACAAAGCCATAACATCTTCAAATTTACTATTAGGTTTGAATGTATGATTTTCCTTATCATCTTGCATTACGTACCAATATTCCCCTAAACGATAGTAGCTTATATTAGCCAATTGATGTTCTGCAAAAGAATCATCATTAAAAACTAAACCTCTATTTTTTAACTTCTCAATTTGTTGCGTAATTGAAGTTGCATTTTTTTCAAACATATTTAAAATATAAAACCCCAAAGCAAGTAAAATTACCTGTTTTGGGGTGCGAATTTATTTCTATAAAAGCAAAAGACACACCCTGGGACGCTGATCTAACGGGTAGCGCGGTGTGTACTGTTGGTGCAAATGTACAACATTTTATTATTAAATTTACACTTTCCATTTTTTAATTTTTACACTTTCTAAAATCAAATAAATTCACTTATTGTGAAGTGATTTGAATACTTAACTATTCTCATACTTAACTATTCTCCACAATATTAATTTACTCACTTTTTGTTATTGTTTTTTTTGTGTTCGTGAATCAAAATCGACAAAGCTTATTTATACATTTACGATTCTTCTACGATTTTGATTTCCTCATCCGATAAACCATACAACGCATACACCATAGCATCAATTTCTTTATCAGTGGTATTTATTTTGTTTTTAGTTGCAACTGCCTTTAATTGCTCTTGTAAAAAGTAATCTTCCCATTCTGACTCTTCTGAAAGGGTTAATTTGACTTTCTTTTTAGCCAGTTCTTTTACAAATTCTGCAAACGACAACTCATACCAATTTTCTAGTTTTTTAGGCAAACTTTCTAACTCAAATTTACGTTGTAACGCTCTTTGAAACTTTGAAGATGATTCTTGTAATTCCTTACTCAGAGAAAGTATTAAATCAGTCATATTTATAATAAATAATTCTTCAGAATGTTTAATTTCAGGAATTGGCAAAACAGATAAATATCTCGGTTTTATGTGAATATCTTTATAATTTGAAGCAAAATAAAAATTTATTAAATTACTATTTAACACTCCTAATATGTACTTAATATTATAATTAGAATCCGTAATTAAAATATTATGTAAAGTATATAAATTATAATACTGATTTTCATCGTAACAAGCTATTATTCTTCTTTTTAAGCTTAAATTTCTGATATCTTGTACTAAAATTTTAGGCGATGTGAAAATTGATTCATCTCTTAAACTTCCTCCAATTACTTTATAATTCTTATCATAATCAAACCATTTATTTTCCCAATTAAATCCATATCTAAAAATATCTTTACCATCTAATCTTTTTACAGGATTTTCTCCTTCTTGTTCGCTTTCAATAAGTAACTTTTGCCTAGACTCAGGCATACCAGGATTTATTCCATTTCTAATTTTACAGATAGAATTTAATGGCACACCACAGTTTTTAATTTTTTCTAATAATTTAAATTCTGTTTGTGTAGAATTTAAATTAATTACAAAATCATTTTCAAAGATCATTTCATTAGTAATTACAGAGTGCGGACTTGAAGTATTGACTAAATCATACGGTTGCAAACATTTAAAGACACTCAGGGATTCAAAAGTTTTAGCCTTATTAATAATTAATATTACTGCGTCTACTTTTGCATCTCCAAAGACTTGAAAACGAAAATCTATTATTGAAGTAAAATTATATTTAAATAATAGTTTTCTCAATTTGTCATACTGAAGATTTACTACAAAAGTATTTGGTACAATAAATGATAAATAAGAGTTATCGTTTATTTTATCTATACTTTGTTCAATAAACAATGAGTATAAATCTATTCTATTACTAGCTGTTTTGAAATTATTTGAAAAATATTCATAAGACATTTTATCCTCCACCCTCACATAAGGCGGATTTCCAATAATTACATCAAAACCACCTTTGTATTCTTCTCGAAAAGCATATTCGTATTCGCTAGCAATGCTATCGACAAGGGGTTTAAACCCCTTGTTGCTATGCGGAGGCAAATTATGTTTGTTTCTATTGGTTTTTACATAGTTTACGGTATTTTCTAATTGGGCTTCATCTATAATCGCTTTACACCCAAATTTTTGCGTCCATAAAGGTTTTCTTTTTACAGCTATTGGTAAAGACAAGGGTAACAAGCGGTTTAAACCGCTTGTTACATCTGTATTTTCTCTATTTTTGTTTACTTCTCTGGCGGTTCTTCCTTTTAACTTTCTTACAATTTCGGTCAATTCCTCCTCTTCGCAAACCAAAACAACATGAATATGGTCTCTACAAACATTAAATGCCAAAATATTCAATTTTAGTTCTTTTGTTAATAAAGCCACCGTTTCGGCAATTACCATTTCATCTTCATCAGTAAGATAATTAATTTGAGGCTCTGGCATTGTTCCCATTGCTCGTTTTTCTCTTACTTTGTAGTCAATCATGCGTTGCGAAGTGCGACTATCGTGAATAGCTGTTGTAATATGCCAAGCCTTTTTATCCTTTTCTTTAAAGATATTTGGAAAGGCTGTTTGCCAATTAAAGGCTTTTTCTCCAGCAACTTCGGGGTCATCAATTAAAGAGTTTCCACATTTAATATTGCCGCTTAAATCGTTTAATTTTCGGTTAGGCAAAGCAGTTCTTAACCATAACGAAAGTTTTGCGATTTCTACACTTTCTTCGTTAAGGTCAACCCCAAATAAATTA
>Ga0335398_10000680_pt1 | contig 59561 bp, 50 predicted proteins | sample BON03_FD_205742 | JGI IMG/M metagenome (GOLD analysis project Ga0335398, IMG submission 205742) | Freshwater microbial communities from Lake Bonney liftoff mats and glacier meltwater in Antarctica - BON-03 (spades assembly) (version 2) | ecosystem: Environmental > Aquatic > Freshwater > Ice >... | reverse complement strand
GCTAAGCTGGTTCCCTCGATTGATGACGTGGTAGAGACCACCTTCAGATTCAAATCTTAGTTTCCTTGCCACCTCCTCATCAATTCAACTCATTCCAAAATGTCAAACAGTAAGGATTGACCCTTTTTTCTGCTCCCCCTTTTTTCTGCTCCACCCTTTTTTCTGCTCCCCAGAAAAGAGCTTACTTCCAAGAACGACGGCCTCGTTTTTCGATTCCACAGCTGAGCATAACTCGAGAATCCATAGTCGCGTAAGTCGGCGACATCACAAATTCCGGCCCGCACCCTTAGGCGCAATCCGTGCTGAAACTCAGCATGATACCAGACCGGCAGGATCGGCCTGTATCAGACGACGAAGATGGTGGTGATGCACGGAATTTTTCTCTTGGTCGTTTTACAGGCGCGACCCACCGCGACTACTGCCACAGGGTATATACCCTAGAAGGCAATCCTCGCCATAGACCAAGGACTTGCCCGAAGGTCTCATTTGTCTGTTCATAACCCGTGCTTCGGCGAATCACCGACGAAGTCTATCACCCCAGTCCCTTTCATTATGTCTGTGTTTTCGTTGTTGAGGAATCGTGGCCGTGCGTTTTGCGCGGTGTTTCTCTGTGCCTTGGGTCTCGCAGTCTCTTCAACGAATTTAGGGGCGACGACAGTCATTCCCCCCGAGTTTGAAGAGCTCGTGCACGAATCCGATTACGTGGTTCACGGGCGAGTGACCGCCGCGGAATCTGCCTGGGAACAGCGTGGCCAATCACGGGTGATCGTGACGCGGGTGAGTCTCGAAGTACTGGAGACCGTCGCGGGAGATCCCCCAACGCCGCTCGTGTTGACGATGTTGGGCGGGAAAGTCGGCGACAAGACGATGGTGATAGAAGGTGCACCTCGGTTTAAGGTCGGCGACGAGGACATCCTTTTCGTGCAGGGCAACGGCCGTATGGTGTCGCCGCTCACCCGCATTATGCACGGACGCTACCGGATAGCGAAAGCCACCACCACCGGACGCAAATATGTGACCCGCAACAACAGCGAGCCTTTGACCGATACGAGCGAAGTGTCGCAGCCACTCCACGCTGCGGAAAACGCCGCCGCCATTCCGATGTCCGCTCGCGTTGAGCGCGCCCTCAGTCCCGCTGATTTTGTCAGCCAGATCCGCGCGGTGCACTCGGCTCCCCCTGCCCCATCAAACCGTGATTAACCGCACCAAACGCTTCCTCTGCGGTCTCGGTGCCGCAGTCCTCGCCGCAACCTCGTTGCACGCCTTTGACCCCATCACTGACGAAAGTGGCATCTACGTCGTCGCCTGGGAACGCGGCACCATCTCGATGGTGAACAATTTACCCAATTCTACGACCTTCATCGACGGCACCACTTTTCGAGGCACCGCCGATGCAGCCCTCAATCGCTGGAACGAAATCGTAGGCAACGTGCAATTCGCGGTAACCTACGGCCCAGCAGGAGTGTATCAAAACGGCAATGACATTAACGAAATCGCCCTCGATGACACCATCGGCGGCTTCGACTTTGGTGAGTTCACCCTCGCCGTGACAGTTTCATTCACTGACGGCGACAACTATCGAACCGAATCGGATGTGGTGTTCAATAGTCGGTGGAACTGGGATTCCTATCGCGGGAATTTCCGCGCGGACTTGGACGACGCGCAACGCGTGGCCATTCACGAATTTGGTCACGTGCTCGGCTTAGATCATCCAGACCAAGCGGCACCCGCTCAGTCCGTCGACGCGATCATGAACAGCACCGTGAGTGACATCGATGACCTAAGGCAGGACGATATCGACGGCGCGCAGTGGCTCTACGGTGCAGTGGGATTTGTCCCATCCAATGACACGCGTTCGGCTGCGATTTCGATCAATCATGAGCTGGAAAAGACAACCCTCTACGGCTCCAATATTGGGAGCTCATCCGAATCCGGTGAACCCATCCATGCGGGCGTGGGTGGAGGTCGCTCGGTTTGGTGGAAATGGACCGCACCGTCGACGGGCGAACAAACGATTACCACGTTGGGCAGCGATTTCGACACCGTGTTGGCGATCTATCGATTAGACGGATCCGGGAACCTGCAAGTGGTCGCTTCCGACGACGACCTGATAGACGGTATCAAACGCACCAGCGAGGTCGCCTTTATGACGACAGCTGGGGAACCCTACTTCATCGCGGTGGATGGGTTCGAGGGCTACGAGGGTCGGATTACGCTGGTGCTTTCGCCATTTTTCGAAGCGGGCATGCCGGTATTTGTCAGCCAACCGGTGACTCAAGTGATTGCGACAGGCGCGGCGGCGGTCTTCACCGCCGAAGTGGAGGGCGACACCCCACTAACCCACCAGTGGCAACGTCTTGCCGGTAGCAGCTGGGTCGACCTGATTGACGGTGATGAAGTCGCCGGCGCGCAAACCGTGGAGCTGACCCTGAGTGGCGAAGCCGCGTTGCGGCACTACGATCGCATTCGGCTAGTGGCCACCAACGCCAAACGCGCCGTCGTAAGCGACACGGTCGAGCTACGGGTATTCGACATGAGGCCGATAATTTTGGAGCTCAGCCCGTCTGCGGAGGTGTTGATCGGCGCAACCGTAGAATTGACCGTGCGTGCCATCGGGAGTCGCGAGCTGACTTATCAGTGGTATAAAAACTCCGAACAGATCACCGGCGCAACGAGTGCCACCTTCCGGTTGGAAAATATTCTGCTCGCGAATGCCGGCCAGTATCACGTATCCGTTGAAGGGGCGTTTGGATTGGGGCACACGACTTCGGAACGCATCACGCTGCTGGTGCTTCCGGAAACAACCAAAGGCACTGTGCGCGTGGCCGCAGGCGAGAACCGTTGGCTACAGGTGCGATCAAGCGGCTGGCTTTTCGGCATCGGAGACAACACCTCGAGTAAACTCGGTATCATCGGCCAGACCGAATACTTAATTCCTACACCCATCATCAATGACGTGGTTCAGGTGAAAGTAGAGACTTCACTGTTCATGCTGTTGAAGCCCGATGGCACGGTGATCGACAATGGAGGTAATATTGACTTCCCATTTCGCCTGATCGGAGGCCCGTATCGAGCGGTCGTGAGTGCCAACTCGCTCGTCGACGCCGCGGGTGATTTGTGGACCGTGCCATCAGGATTCACGCCGCAAATACGACTCTATGATAACCATCTGGTGGACAAGGTGACCTCCAGTGTAGCCACCTATACCCTGAACGGGCGCGGGGAGCTGTGGCGCGCAGGCACTTTTAGCGGCAGTGTGAAACCCAGTCGAATTCAGACCGGGGTCGTCAAGGTAGGCGCAAATGCCAATTACATCACGTTTCAGAAGGACGATGGTTCGATCTGGTTCTTTGGAAATGATGGCAGCAGCAGCGCTTCGGACCACAATCCTCAACCGCGACAAGTCGTGGATGTGGTCGACTTCGCCGTCGGTTTCGATCACGTGCTTTACCTCACCGCTTCAGGAGACTTATTAGCTTCCGGCAGCAACGAATTTGGGCAGTTCGGCAATGGCACGACCGAGGAGAGTAGTCAGCCAGTATTGGTCGCGACGGACGTTTGGACCATGGCCGCGGGCACTGGATTCACGGTCTTTGTCAAGTCAGATGGTTCGACTTGGGCGATGGGCAACGGAGCCGTCGTACCTCTGGGCGATGGCGAGAAAGAATCACGCCTCTCTCCCGTCTTCATCTCCACCGGCCCGATTACTGCTCCGGAAACTCCCACGGGGTTTGTCGCGACTCCTCTCGATGATCTGAGCTCGGTGAGACTCACGTGGAATCCCTCCCGAGGATCTACGTTCTACGACGTCCTAAGAGGCGCCAGTGATAATCCCGCCGAAGCGACCGTAGTCAGAACTCGGGTTTCGGACGGCCTAATCTATGATCACACGGTCATTCCTGGAACCGTCTACAACTACTGGGTGCGCGCCGTGAATCAGGCCGGGGCCAGTGAATTAAGTGTAATTCAGACCGGAAAACTTTCCGGCGAGGCACCGCAATTCACGTCTATTTCGGAAAACCTGCACACCCGGGAAGGAAGCACGATTACGTTGGTAGCCGGAGTCACTGGCGACCCGTTGCCTACCTTACAGTGGCAGTCCCGAGCTAACGTGAACAGTCAGTGGTCAGACCTGGTAAACGGAGGAATCGCTACCGGCGTGGCGACCACTCGAATGGTGATCTCCGGTCCGGGACTCGAGTTGGACGGCATTCAGATCCGTGCGGTTGCCACCAACGTGATCGACTCCGTTCCCACCGAACCAATCGAAGTTCGAATTGAACCGTCCGTCGCGGTAGTGGACGCCGCGTTGGGCCAAAACCACCTTATTTACCTCACCGCCGACGGCATTGTTTGGGCCCGCGGTGACAACACCAGTTGGCAACTCGGCGATGGCACGCGAACCGTGCGGGCTCAACCCGTGTGGATGTGGGATGACGTCGTAGCGATCGACACCGATGCGGGATCCTCGGTAATGGTGCGTGCCGACGGAACGCTTTGGGCGGTTGGGAGCAATTCCAACAATCGATTCAACCAGTCCGGCTCTAGCACGGCTTACACTCCGGTCCAAGTCGCCGAGAATGTCGTTTGGGCTGAGCTAGGAAACGCCTACCTCCTTTGGATCGACCGCGAGGGCGCCCTTTGGATTTCCGGAGGGGATGTCTTTTCCACCAGCACCACCGGCCTAACGGGCTTGAACTCCCCTCGAAAAGTGGCGGATCGAGTGAGTAGTGCCTCCGCGGGTTCTAATCACGCCGCTTACGTAACCGGGGATGAACTTTGGGTCGGCGGTTGGCAATTGGATGGAGCGCTCGGCAATGGCATAACCAGCAACTCCTACAGCGCCGGCCCCATTAAACTTGCCCATGGCGTAGAACAGGCCGTCGCCAGCAACCGAAATACCTTCTTCCGCAAAACGGACGGAACGTTGTGGGGGGTCGGAGGCAATAATTTCGGTATCTATGGCGAAAGCGCGCCTTCCATTGTCAGGCAGCCCTTGATGCTGGCGGAGGGCGTGGTCAATTTCGACGTCAACTACAGCCACATCGTTTATCTCTCCACTAACGGGACGCTCCGGGGAATCGGTTACAACAATTTCAATATGCTGGGTCCGGGAGAAAACAAATATGAGGACGGCAACGTGGTCGCTACCGAGGTCTCCAACTTCACCGCGGGGAGCGGAGGCACCCTCTACATCGACCGTTCGGGTAGTCTCTGGTATCTGGGGCTATTATCACAGTCGCTGGCTGACCTTGCATTGATTCAGGGTGAGCCGGGCTTAATCGCGTCGGGCCCCTTTGGTAATACTGCGGCGGCCCCTTCTATTTATGCGAGCAGCGACGTGTCCGAAACCCATGTGCGCCTGAGTTGGATCCCTCGACCCGGTGATCTCAATTATGCCGTGTGGCGAGGGTCCGATACGAATTTTGCGAACGCGGTTTTGTTAAAGAGCAGTCTGATTTTTCCGCTCTACTACGACGAGACCGGACTGGGTGGAATAGACTACCACTATTGGGTCGTCGCGGAAACAGCTTCCGGCGAATCCCGTGCCACTGAAAGTGAAATTGGTCGCCGAAACTCGAACCAACACCTGACCGTCACACCTTCGCAAATTGATGCTCCCACCCTCGGCGATATTTTCGAAATTCAGGTAATGTCCGACACCGCGTGGACAGTGACGGAATCGGCGGATTGGCTCACGCTGGATGTCACCACCGGCATCAACAACGCCAGTATTACGGCGACCGTCGTCACCAACAATACCGAGTCCATGCGAGTTCATGATCTCATGATCAACGATCAAGTGATCACCGTCCGTCAGACCGCAAATGTTCGTCAGGCACCGGTGTTTGTTGTGCAACCGATTTCCCTGATTCAGCCGGAAGGTGCGACCCCGGCTTTGAACGCACAGGCCATTGGCCTACCTACCCCGACTCTACAATGGTTCCACGATGGAAATCCGGTTTCCGGCGCCACGACCCCTCTCCTACAAATCGGGCCCCTCTACGAGTCCAATGAAGGCGTCTATTGGCTCGAAGCCAAGAACGAGTTTGGCGCGCGAACGAGTACGACGGCTCGGGTCACCATGATCGACACCTCAGGGGTTGTTTCCGCAACGCATGAAGTCGTTACGGATTCCCCGTTGGTGGGCACTCCCGTGGAAATCAGTAACACGGTGAGCTTCCCCGCCGGCACGCTTGATCTGCGTTGGACGGTTCTGATTCCCGACGGATGGACCTTCGCAACTTCAACGGGCGACGAAACTGCGGACACCCGTCCGACCTCCGACGAAGCCCTTCTGGCCGAGTGGATTTGGCCTAGCCCAACCGGAGTAACAGTGAGCTTCTCCTACACGTTACACATCCCCGAAACCTCTCTGCTCGAAGTGGACTTAATAGCCATGGTGGAATCGATTCAGAGCAGCAATCCTGGAGCAGTCCTCGCGACTCCGGATCCTCTTTCGATTACGGTCCTTCCACGGACCCATTCAGCCGACACCAACGGCGACTTTCGGTTCAGTCTCTCGGAGCTGTTAAGGGTTATCGAAGTCTACAACACTAGGGCTGGCACGTCGCGCACGGGCCGGTATCGCCTTTCCGAGACGACCGCAGACGGGTTCGCTCCCGATACTCGAACTATCGGTGATGGCGAAGGCCCGCCCCGCTTCCACAGCGCAGATACGAGTCGAAATGGGCAACTAGGTCTCTCCGAACTGCTGCGCGTAATCGAAATTTACAACACCCGATCGGGCACCACCCGGACCGGAGCGTATCGAGTTGATGGCGACACCGAAGACGGCTTTTCACCCGACGCTTAAGGGATAAACTCATCACCCTAGCATCCTTGGCGAGCAACGACTCTTCACTCAGTCATGCCATCTCTTTTCGCCAGCGGTAATGGCGATGTCGATGAAGTCTTCCTTCCGCGGAATCGCGCACCCAAAGGCCGGTGAGTAAGCGCAATACGGGTTATACGCGTCGTTAAAATCGATCGTATAAATCTCGTTCGGATTCTCCGATAACTCGAAATTAAGGTAGCGCCCGACTTCGTAGGTTTCTTCACCAGTCGTCCGGTCGGTAAACCATATCCCGTAGTAAACATCATCACCGGACTGCATGCGATAAACTCGCACTCGATTCAAAACTCCGTCCTTGGCGAAACTCAGATGCCCATAAACGTGCCCGTTTCGCTCCCTCCCTTTCGTATCAAAAATCACCACTGCCTCCGGTTCAGCATAAACCTTCAATCGACTCTTAAAAACCCAAGCCGCCGACGGCTTGAAATACTTGAGGGGCGTAAACGCGACGGGGTGCTTATCGTAGTTAAACGGCGAGCCCGGATCGTCTCGCATATAAGCGTCCTTCTCCGCGCGCCCTGCGGTGATCTCACTGAAGATCTGAACGCCCTCCGGTGACGATTCAGTCATGAATTTCCCGACCATAAACAGGCCAATGAAAACGACCCCAAACCCGATCAAACGAGCAGCGTGCATCTTCCGACAACATCCCGCTACTCGCTCCGCGTCAATGCGGTTACCGACTAGCGTTCATTCGCTCCGGACAACCCGCGCATAAGATCGGCAATCGGCTGTGGCAAAGGCTCGTTGCGACGTAGCCAAGCCATCAGACTAAACACCGTAATCGACGTCGAAACTGGCACGAAGGTTTTGAGATCAATATTCGCCTCCATCCCATAGGTCACGATCACGAAAGCGCCCAAACCCGCAAAGATCGAGGCAATGGCCGCGCGAGCATCCGCATGCTTATAGGCCGGCAACAGACCCAAAACCATCGGCACCGAAACCGGTCCTATCAACGCGCCAAACCACGCAATGATCAGTCCCAACACGCCGCCAAATCGCTCGGCCTCGATGCCGATCATTAGGGTCAACGCCATGAAACAAAAGGTCGTAAACCGGGCCACGTGCAGTCCCTGCTTTTGATCCAGTTGCCTAAACTTCTTCGAAATCACGGGCAGGATATCGCGAGTCACCACGGCCGAAATCGTATTCGAATCGGACGACGTCATCGAAGTCGTCGCCGCAAACATGGCCGCCAGCACCAACCCCACCAACCCCGCCGGTAGGAACTGCCGCGCCAACATCACATAGGACTGCGAAGGATCCGCCAGATCGGGCAACAGAATCGGCGCTGCCCACATCGGGAAGAAGAGGAACAATGGCCAAATGAGATACAGCAAACCGGACAAAATCGCCGTCTTCCGGGCGCTCTTCGCCGAGGGTGCCCCGATGTAGCGCGCCGCCAGATTCCAGGTGCCACCATTGTAAGACAGGGAAGCCACGATCAGAAATCCGACCGCAAAGAGCGCCGTATAATCGCCGTTGAAAAAGTTGCTATTCTCAGCCGGTAATTGAGCCCATATCCCGCTGATACTACTGATCCCCCCGAGGTGACTCACGACGGCGACGAGGAGCACCAACCCTGCCGCGATCTGCACAAAAAATTGCAAAAAATCGTTATAAAGGTCGGCCCACAAACCGCCCACCGTGATATAAGCCAGCGAGATGGCCCCCGAGACCAACACCCCTGTCGTGATTGGTAGTCCGGTAAATCCATGGAGCAGTATTCCGATCGAGGCCCACTTCGCCCCGACATCAAACAACTTCAATAACACGCCGCACCAGGCCATGATCTGCTGGGTCGCCACGTTATAGCGCATCGCCAAATATTCAGTGGGTGACTCCACCCCGAGCGTGAGACGCAACCGCGCCCACCGCGGACCAAACATCGTCGCACCCAGCAAACACGCAAAAGCCACCGAACACGCCCACCACACGTAAACCGTAAATCCGTCTTCATAAGCAATCGCGGCCAAGCCCACAAACACCACGCCGCTGTAGCCTGAAACGTGATGCGATACCCCACCTAACCACCAAGGAATTTTCCCACCCGCCACAAAGAAATCTCCCGACCCGTTGATCTTCCGGTAACAATACAAACCGATGGCAGTGACTAAGAAGAAGTAAGTGAGGAGAACCGCGTAATCAAGTGTCTGCATATTCTAAAAAGAGTTTCGAATTAAAATTCCCGTGACAGATTCGAGATTTAGTTAATTTCCAACTTCGCATGAAGCTGACGAACAACGGTCACGATGTAGTCCATGTCCTCCAACGTATGCTTCATGCCGACTGGGATCACCACAAAGCGGTGCACCAATCCCTCGGTCTGCGGAAAATCTTCTACCCGATAACCCGCCTCCGGCCAGGATGGCCCCGGTTTGAAGGGCGAAGCCGCGGGAGCGTGAGCTAACCCACTCCGCACATATTCGCGGTTATACTGCGCGTAAGTTCCGGTCATCTGTTCACAGGGAACGTTTGCCGCCCCTAATCCCACCCGAATCGCATCGCGAAGCTCGGGCGAACCGACCCAGAAATAAGTTTCGATGCCTGACTCGCCATCTATGTCAGGTATCTTGCGCAGCGATATTCCCGGCAGGTCTTCGATTCCGCTGCGAAAGCGCAAACTCATCGCCCGGCAATGCTCTCGGATCCGATCTACTTTGCGCAACTGCGCCAGCGCCACCGCTCCGGTGAGCTCCGACATCCGAAACTGATCCCCGCAAAACCCGACCTCCTTAGGTTCAAACTGGGCGGCATGAAACGGCCGCACTTGTCCCACGTCATGCATGCGCACCGCTCGCTCATGGAGGCGAGCATCGTTCGTCACCACCACGCCCCCCTCCCCGCTGGTGATCATTTTATTGTGCTGAAAACTGAAGATCCCCATCGCTCCGATCGAGCCAACTCGTCGACCTTTGTAAAGCGTGCCCGGGCTTTCAGCGCAGTCTTCCAACACGTCAATACCCACTGCTTCCGCTTCCGCCAGAATGGCATCCAAATCAGCGGCCACCCCCTGAAAATGAACCACCAACACCGCCTTGGTGCGGGCATTGCTCAAACGGGTAATTTCGCCCGGGGCCAAACAAAGTGAGTCATCGACTTCCGCTAGGACCGGCTTCGCGCCCACTCGAACAATCGAAGTAAAACACGACACCCAACTCCAAGCTGGGAGAATCACTTCGTCGCCTGGTCCGACGCCCAGCGCTCCGAGTGCAACTTGCAGCGCCGCAGTGCCACTCGTGACCGCCAACGCAAATTTTGTGCCCACCATCTCGGCAAACTCTCGCTCCAATGTCGCCACCATCCTCGGCGGTGATTTCGGATCGGGGCCGTAATACCGAAACAATGCCTTACTTCGCAGCACTTCCATCACCAACGTTTCTTCCTCTTGTCCCACCAGTGACCAACCCAAACAGGGAGCCGGAACAATCCGGGGGTTGGACTTAGCTTGCGGGATAATGGAGGGAAAACTCATGCAGGGATGTATTTTTTGACTGAAAACGTGATGCATTCTTTAAAGCGGCACCGGTTCGCCAAAGAAAGGGCGAGCCTGTTCGTGCCTCGTAAGTTCACAAGCGAAGGTTCTAAGAATTCGCATATTTATCGGCGATTTTTCGATGAATATTCACTCGCGCTGTCCACGCCAATTTCGGCCCAAGCTTGCGTGCCGAACCGCCCCACCGTGACGATCGCCCCCAACAACTCATGTATTCGATCGCTCCCTTCCGTTTCGAGATTACCCCTCCCCTTCATCACGCCTTACTCGGCGGATTAGTGAAAGCGGCCATTGGCATCGATGATGCACTGGAAGCGATTGGCTACGTGCTACTGGGCCAAGAAGATCCTATCGTCATCTGTGTCCTCGACTGGGCCGGTCTCATGAATGAGTCGCATCTCGATTTCCGCCGCGCCCTTGCCGATGCCGCGCACACCACCCCGGACCGCGTGGCCCTACACTGTGTGCACCAACACAATACTCCGTTCGTTTGCGAGCAAACGCGACAACGGGCCGCCGCGGACCCCACCCTGCCGCCTGTATTCGATCCCGAGTTTTTCACCGCCTGCCGGCAGCGGGGTGCGGCCGCCGTGCGTGATTGTCTCCCGCACGCACAGCCGATCACGCACGTGGCCCATGGCCAAGCGGCCGTGCCGGAAATCGCCGCCAATCGTCGGGTCGACCGCGACGCTCGCGGGCACGTCCGGAAGATGCGGGGGAGTTCCTGCACCGACCCCGAACTTGTCGCGCTACCCGAGGGCCAAATTGATCCCTCGCTGCGGACGGTGGCCTACTTTTCCGGTCCAACGAAAATCGTTTCGTGCCACTACTACGCAACCCACCCCATGAGTTACTATCGGGATGGTCGCGTGAGCAGCGACTTCTGCGGACTCGCCCGCAAACGGCGGCAAGCCGACGAACCTGCCTGCACCCATCTCTACTTCACGGGATGTGCCGGCAACATCGCCGCGGGCAAATATAACGATGGTTCCGCCGCCGCTCGAATCGCCCTCACTCAACGAATGTATGACGCGATCGTCACCTCCGAGTCGAACCTCCAGAAAGACCCACTCACGACAATCACTTGGCGCCAGACCGAATTCTTCCCGGACGTAATCTGTCCCCCATCATCACCCCATCTAGCTGAAGCCATCGGCGGCCCCGACGCCCTCCGAAACGGAAAGATCCTGCGTGCTTACTGGTCCAGTTGGCAGGACCGGATTCAACGGCAAATCCCACTCCCGCTAAACTGCCTCCGACTAAATGAAATCTCCCTGCTACATCTACCCGGAGAACTCTTCGTCGAATACCAGCTCCGCGCTCAAGCGCTCCGCCCCAACCATCCCGTTGCCGTCGCGGCTTACGGTGACGGCGGTCCTTGGTATATACCCGTGGCGGCTGAATATTCACTAAGCGGATACGAGGTGACCGTCGCGTTCAGTGAGCTCTCAATCGACCTCCAAATCACCACGGCTATCGCTCAACTCCTCGCTTAACGCCCGCAGCGACTTCGCGATAAATCGCCCCTGTTGTTCGCACGCGGTGGCGTCGAAATGCACATGATCAATCAAGCCATCCGGCAGAAACTGCTGGGTGAACGCGTGTAAATCAATCACCGCCACGCCCAGACCTGCCATCAGCGTATCCGCCTCGCGATTATAGCGACCAACATCTGCCTCATATCGTTGAAAAGACTGCGTTCGAGCGTTGTGAACCTCATCGCAAACCGGCGTAGTTCGCACCCAAATTACTCGCAACTTCATCTCGGCACTGGCGCTTGCGATCGCTTTCAAATTTTCGCGATATTCCGGCAATGGCACCTGATTCCCGTCTGATCCCAAATTACGTCGCACGTCATGCAGTCCGCAGTTGAGCAGGAGAAAATCTGCCGGGAAACCTCCCTCCTGCCGACGCCTCTTCAAATACGAGAGGACCCTGCGCGAATCACCTCCATTCGCGCCCTCCGGATCATCGAGATCACCGACCAGACCTCCCTTACGGTCATAGGTCATGATGCCCGTCAACGCCGCTTCCAGCCACGGTCCGTAGTGGATCGAGATACTATCGCCCAGAACATACAATCGCGGCAATGATGTCATCACCCTCTAGCGAATGGCCCCGGGAGAACCGTTCGGTCAACTTTGATGATCCGAGAAATAGCCATGCCTCAGGTTAGCCTCGGACAAGAATCCGCCTTTAAGCGCGATTTCGCCCCAGCCACCCCCTTCGTCAAAGCAATCGATGGTTTCATCGCGCTCAAAATCGGGCGCTGTCGAGAAGTGCGCGGCCGCTACTCCCTGCTCGTTCAATGGCGCACGCCCCCATCGCACCCGATCAACTTCCGCACCTCAGCGAACGATGCGCGGGGACGGAAACTCCGCCCCCCCGACTACGATCCATTTCCCACCGCTGCGCACTTCGAACCACTGGCAGTTCAGTGACCCCAAACATCGCCCTGCGCAAAAAATGCTCGTCTCTCGCCAAGACATGGCGCGCCCAAACCTTCCGCCGGTATTACCCTCTCCGTGAACTTTAAATCGTCATGAAAAAAAACATTGGATCATTTGATGGCGGCGCCCGCTTCGTCATAGGCTGCTCGCTACTTCTCACCGGTCTCCTTGGTCTCGGCTGGTGGGGCCTCCTCGGCCTCGTCCCTCTCCTGACCTGCTTTGCCCATTGTATTGGATCCTGCGACTGGACACCGCGGCATGGGAAGCGCGTTGGGAAACGCGCCATCCGCATCCTCCGGTCGATCCAAACTTGCTCCACTAAAGCGCAGACCGTCGGCCCCCATCCTCAGAACTCCGCATGCCCCGGCGTGCGGGCGAATGGAATCACATCACGAATGTTACTCATGCCGGTGACGAACATCAGCATGCGCTCAAAGCCGAGACCAAACCCCGAGTGCGGCACGCTGCCGTAGCGCCTCAGATCAAGATACCAACTGTAGTCATCCTTGTTCAATCCATGCCGATCCATGTTGGCTTCGAGCACATCCAACCGCTCTTCACGCTGACTCCCGCCCACGATCTCGCCGATACCCGGCACCAGCACATCCATGGCGGTGACCGTTTTGTTGTCATCGTTTAAGCGCATGTAAAACGGCTTAATTTCCTTCGGGTAATTGTAGACCGTCACCGGACATTTAAAGTGCTCCTCCGCCAAAAAACGCTCGTGCTCCGATTGCAAATTATCGCCCCATTGCACCGGGTGCTCCCACTTCTTGTCCGCGGCCGCGATGATCTCCACCGCCTCGGTGTAGCTCACTCGCTGGAAGGGCCTCTCCATCACAAAGTCCAACCGCGCGAGTAGGCCCTTATCGACAAACTTGCCGAAGATTGCTAAATCATCCGCACAGTTTTCGCGCACGTCTTTGATGAGATATTTCACGAACTCCTCCGCCATATCCATGTTTCCTTCGAGGTCCGTAAATGCCATCTCTGGTTCGATCATCCAGAACTCGCTGGCGTGCCGCGAGGTATTGGAATTCTCCGCTCTAAAAGTCGGACCAAACGTATAGACCTTACCCAGCGCACAGGCAAAAACCTCCGCCTCCAGCTGGCCCGAAACCGTCAAGTAAGTCGGCCGCGCAAAGAAATCCTGGGCGTAATCAATCGCCCCGTCTTCCGTCTTTGGCGGGTTCTGAGGATCGAGCGTCGAAACGCGAAAAAGCTCTCCCGCGCCTTCACAATCACTCCCCGTCACAATCGGCGTATGCACATGCACAAATCCGCGATCCTGATAAAACTGATGGACCGCATAGGACAATCGACTCCGCACCCGAAACACCGCCCCGAACAAATTCGCCCGCGGTCGCAAATGAGAGATCTCCCGCATGAACTCCATCGAGTGCCCCTTTTTTTGTAACGGATAGGTAGAATCCGCCGCCCCCACCAAGGTCACTTCCTCGGCCGTTACCTCCCAGCTCTGCCCCCCCCCTTTTGACTCCACCAGTTTTCCTCGCACCGATACCGCCGCACCAGTCGTGAGTTTTTGCACCCCTTCCGCGTAGCCCGCGAGCCCCGCGTCGGCGATGACTTGGAGATTTTTCAGGCACGAACCATCATTGATTTCGATAAACGAAAACGCCTTCGCATCGCGGCGAGTGCGCACCCATCCATTGATGAGAATCGAATCCATCGGACCCGCTGAGTTGAGTGCGTTCTTTACGGAAGTGGCCTTTAGCATGTGCGCAGCAAAACCACGCCACCCCGTTTCGCCAAATCCAAACGCTCCTTTTCCCCAACTACCTTGCCCCGGTTTATAACCACGCTGGTTACAAACGGCGTTTCACCGCGCCCACCAAAAAGGGCATGATTAACCCCATCGATCCAACTCATTCGACCGCTTGCGAGTTTACGCTCAGCCCACACACTTACCCTGACATGGATAACTTTACTTTTCACAATCCCACCCGACTCCACTTTGGCCGCGGCCAGATTAAAGCCCTCGCCGATGAGATCCCCTCCACGGCCAAAGTTCTGCTCCTCGCGGGTGGTGGATCGATCAAAGTCAACGGCGTCTATGACCAAGTCACCACCGCGCTCGGCGATCGCGTGGTGTTCGAACATTGGGGCGTAGAGGCAAACCCCGACTTCGACACGCTCATGCCCGCCGTCGAACTCTGCCGCCAGGAGTCGATCGACTGGGTTCTCGCCGTCGGCGGTGGTTCCGTGCTCGATGGCGCCAAATTCGTTTGTGCCGCCGTCAACTACGATGGCGACCCCTGGGAAATCCTCCAAAATTTCGGCGCATCCATCAAATCCGCCCTCCCCCTCGGCACGGTGCTCACCCTTCCCGCCACCGGCTCCGAAGCCAACTCCGCCTCGGTGATCAGTCGCCGCGCCCAATCTGAGAAACTGGCATTTATGAGCCCACACGTGTTCCCGGTCTTCTCCGTCCTCGATCCCGAAACCACCTTCTCACTGCCAAAACGCCAGATCGAAAACGGCATCGGCGATGCATTCTCCCATGTCGTTGAACAATACCTCACCTACCCGACCCATGCCGCGGTCCAAGATGAGTTCGCCGAATCCATCATGCGGGTATTGATCACGGAGGGACCCAAGAGCCTCGCCGCTCCGCAGGACTACGACGCCCGCGCCAATCTCGTTTGGGCCGCCACTTGTGCCCTCCAAGGCCTGATCGGCTGCGGCGTGCCTCAAGATTGGTCCAGCCACATGATTGGCCACGAACTCACCGCCCTCTACGGCATCGATCACGCGCGCACCCTCGCCATCGTTATCCCGAGTTTACTCACCGCGCAATCCGGTCCCAAGCGTGCGAAACTCCTGCAATACGGCGCTCGCGTTTGGGGCGTCACAGAAGGCGACGAAGATATTCGCCTCGCCACCATCCTCGCAAAAACGCGTGAGTTCTTCGAATCGATCGGCCTGCCCACCCGTCTCTCCGCCTACGATGTCGATGCCGACGTCGCCTCGACTGTCGCAACGCGGATGACCAAGCGCGGCATGACCGCGATCGGTGAACACAGCGACATCACGCCTGAACGCATCGAAGCGTTGCTCAAAGCAGCAGCCTAAACTGCCTCAACGACAAATCCCTCTCCACTCCGCGTGCGGAACACCCTCGGCGGATGTTTCGCTCCGCGGCGGCTTTGGCCGCTTGACGATCACACGCCACGATAATTTGTCCTCCCTTAAACGAGTGGGACTCTGCGATAACCGCCTCGCTGGGTTCTCGCCCCGACCGCTCAGTATTTCTTCGCGACCACCGCCCCCGAAGGTTCCTTAAAGACCACCAAGTTACGCACGGGATCTACGCGTTCGAACAAAATATTCAGGTTGAAATCGACGACCTCACCCTGCTTGACGGTGCGATCGTTGATGGTCGCACGAGGGTCGCTGCCTTCTCGCACACTACTAATTTTAGCTTCCTCTACCCAGGCAATAAACTCCGCTGATGGATCGGGCACCACCCGCTCGCGCACCACTGGAGCGATTGCCGCTTGTTCAGCTGCGATCGCTGCCTTCACTTTTTCCTGCGCTTTTGCGAGGGCGACCTCCGCTTCGGCACGAACCGCCGCGTCCGCTTCCGCTTGAGCGGCGATTTCCTCTGGCGTGGGTCCTACCGGCACAGCCGGAACGGGCCTTTCCACCAGCTCCGGCGGTGGAGGAATTTCGGTTAAAATTTGGTAGGCGTAATAACTCCCCCCGACCACGCCACCCACCACAATAACCACGAGGAGGAGCATCGCGATTTTGAAAATGGGTCGCTGTTCCGGTCGTAACCGTTTACGGTCCACCGGTTCATCGACTTCTTCTTCTTCGTCCTCATCCCGGGCTAAATCCAAACCGGGAGGGGGGGGGAGGCTCGCGAGAGATTCCGATCCTTCGCCCGCCACCGCTTCAGTGATGACTCGCATCGGCGGCACCGACCCACTGCCGGTTCCCCCTGCTGGCAACATGGGGGGCGGCGAAGAGTCCACATCGACTTTGGCCCCGGGAGCTGGGGGGGGAGGAAAATTCGGTTTAGCCTTAAGCTCCACCTGCTCTGACGCAGCCGCGGGCTTTTTTTTATTCGAGGCGGCGACACCACTGCCACCGAGGGAAAGTTTGAGCTTTGGTTTCGCCCCGGGTTCCTTGGCTGGCTCAGGCGCGGGCTTTGGGTCGGCCGCTGGTGGCAGAGGTGTTTCCGCTGCCTTGGCTGCCGCAGGCGAGGCCGATTGATCTTTGGTTTTCAGACCAAGTTTAAGCTTCGGCTTAGCCTCGGCCGCACTTCCCCGTTTAGATTCTGGAGCGGGAGTGGCTTCGACGGAAGTGTCCGGCTTGCTCGCGGGCTTTGGCCCTTTCGCTGCGGGCTCGCGATCAGCTGACGGAGCATCCTGCTCGGCCGCGACCTCGGCTGGTCCATCAGTGGAAAGTTTCAGCCGCGGCTTCGGTCGGGGCTTTGCTGCGGCGTTCTCTGGGTCCGACGGGGGCTTCTTCTCTGCCGGGACTTCCGCACTTTCAGGTTCCTTGAGCTTCGGTTTAAGTCTTAAAGACGGCGCCGCCTCATCCGCCGAAGGTTCCACGACCGAAGAATCCTTGGCTGGTTTTTCGGCTGCATCTTCAGTCTTAGGCTTGCTGCGGGGGCGTAGACGCAAAGACGGGGGATCTGACTCATCGCTCATACCCCAGAATATTCACCAAGCTGCCCCGTCCGACGCGATTCATTTTTTTCTACGCTCCCTATCCTTTCGTGATCACAACGCCCACTTCCACGCCCCCATTCAGTCTGAGAGCGCATTGACGCCCCCCATCCCTTCTCCGAACGTCCAGACCTTGCCACCCACCGAACCTCAACCACCCCAAATTATGGTGCGCGGTGCTCTCGCCGCGTTTACGAGCTACTTCCTCTGGGGAATTTTACCAATTTATTGGAAAGCGCTCGATGGTATTTCGCTCATGGAATTGATGGTTCATCGCGCGGTCTGGACGCTCGTCGCCATTCTTGTCTTTCTCGCCATGCGCCGGGAGCTCCATTTACTGGCCGCAGCTTGGCGATCAGCTGAGACTCGCCGCGCTCACTTTATGGGCAGCCTCTTATTGATGGGAAACTGGGGATGCTACATCTGGGGAGTGAGCTCGGGTCGGATCATCGAAACCAGCCTAGGCTACTTTCTCGTTCCTCTCCTCAACGCCACTCTCGGCTGGCTCTGGTTTCAGGAAAAACTGCGGCGCGCTCAGAAAATTGCCCTCGGACTCGCCACCGCCGGCGTGCTTTTAATGGTGTGGCAGGTCGGCACCCTCCCCTGGATCTCCCTCGGGCTCGCGGTCACCTGGGCAGCCTATGGACTCGTTCACAAACGCTCGAATACCGGTCCACTCACCGGCCTCGCGATCGAAACCTCTTTCGCCGCCCCATTCGCGATCGCCTACATCGTTTGGCTCGGAATCGCCGGCCAACCCCGCTTCGGCACGGGCGACACGCATGTCACCGTCCTTATGATAGGCACCGGCATCATCAGTATGGTGCCACTCACCCTCTTCGCTTTTGGCGCCCGCCGGCTGCGCTTCACGACCTTGGGATTGCTACAATATGTCGCGCCCTCGTGCCAGTTCCTCATCGGCTGGCTAGTCTACCACGAACCATTCGATTCCGATCGAGCCGTCGCCTTTTCGCTTATCTGGCTCGGACTCGCTCTCTATACCTTCGACGCAACTCGGCCTGCTCGCCGGTAGCCTCGATCAACTATTCGCCGGGGAACATGCGCTCCTTGATATCGACCAGCTCGACCTCAAAGACGAGCGTCGCTTGGCGGGGGATGTCCGGAGCTCGGCCTTTGGTGCCATAACCCAATTCGTAAGGAACAATCAATCGACGAACTTCGCCTTTGCGCATCGCTAACAGGCCATACTCCCACCCCTTGATCACTTTTCCGCGATCGAGCTGAAACGTGAAGGGTTGAGTGGGATCTTCGGCTGAATCAAACATCGTGCCATCAAGTAAGAAACCTTTGTAAAGCACGCTCACCATATCACCTCGCACCGGCTTCGGGCCATCACTTGGCTTCATCAGTTCCGTCCAAAGACCAGTGGAGAGTCGTTCGGCATTGGGCCACTTCTCCAGCACAATATCAAAATCACGAGGAGAGAGTAGCTCCCGCTGTGCTTGAACTCCCCAAGGCAGGGCCAGTGAAAGAGCTAACAGAATACAAATTCGACGCATTCCCGACTCTAAACGATTCTACGCGGCGGCGAAAGCTCGATTTCACTCAACCTTGGACACCTGCTTCGACGACCGCCGGGTGACTCGCCAGTTTTCCCAACGCCGACTTCAATAAATTCAGCCCCGGCTCTTTCCGATGCCAGGTCGAAGCACCGGAGGGATGCGGTAACGGCAAACACTCGGTGTCAGATCCGAACGGCTGAATCGTGAATGACTGGCCAATCACTTCCGTCAACTGACCGAATTCCAGAAACTGCCCGATCGCTAACTTTCCCACCGGCAACACCAACTTCGGCCGCAACAACGTGAACTCGCGCTCTAACCAAGACGCACAATTCCCGACCTCTCGCCCGTCGGGAACGCGATCGCCTCCTTTTGGTTTCTTACCCGGGAAACAGCGGCACACTGCCGCGAAATAGACTCGATCACGCACTTCCTCTTCGGTCCAACCTACGCTCTGCTCAAACCATTTGAACAGCGTTTTTCCCGCCGTCCACGCAAATGGCCTGCCTAGATTTGGCTCTTTATCGCCAGGGGCCTGCCCCACCAAAATGATCCGACTCGTTACAACTCGTCCCACCACCGCCGGCCGGTGCATGGCCGGACAGCGCTCACAAAGACGCAGTTTCGCCAAATGCGATCGCACCGCCCCCACCGAGGGCACAAAGAAATCAAAATACTCGGTCATAAGCCTCGACCATGCCTCGCTATCCCTCCCGACAACAGGCCAAAAAAAACGGAGCCCATAAAAGGACTCCGTTGGAAAAGCTAACTGGTTAACAGCTGCGTCGAGCAGAAATTAGTAACGGTCGCGACCGCCACCGTATCCGCCGCCGCCGCCGCCACGACGATCACCGCCGCCACCGCCACGACGATCTCCGCCGCCGCCGCCGCCGCCGTATCCGCCGCCGCCGCCGCCGTATCCGCCGCCGCCGCCGCCGCCGCCGCCACGAGGACGATCTTCTTTCGGACGGGCTTCGTTAACGGTGAGTGCACGACCACCGACGTCTTGACCGTTCAGTGCTTCGGCTGCCTTTTGGGACTCCTCAGGAGTTGCCATGGTGACGAACGCGAAGCCGCGAGGGCGACCGGTCATCTTGTCCATTGCAACGTAGATGTCGGTGACATCGCCGTAAGCGGCGAAAGCGTCACGCAGTTCGTCTTCAGTGGTCTTGAAGGACATATTGCCCACGTATAGTTTTGAATTACTCATTTGATGATTTTCGTAGATACCTCGTCTGCCTGCAGTCCGTTCCCGACCATCGGGTTTCAAATCATCACTCGAGCCTTAACCTAACCGACGATTCACCAGTTCCTGTTGCCTAACGCTATTTCCAACGAACTCGGCGAGCACAGACGGACCAAAAACAATTGCAACAATATTTTAGGAGGTAAAACCGTCATTTTACGACCGTAACCCCCTTTGAATCGCGTTGACTACAACGTGCTCAACTCACCGCTCCAGCCAAACTTCTTGAAACGGGTGAATGTCAAGCAGCGTCGGGTACCAACCTTTTACCGCTGGAGACAGTAAATAAGCATTGGTGTAGCTATAAAGTGGGATCACCGGGACTTCCTTGCCCAAGATGGTCTCCATCTCCTCGAAATAGCCATTTCGTTTGATCGGATCACCCTCCGCTTGGGCCAATTTGATCAATTCATCGTAACGAGGACTTGACCATCCCGTCCGGTTGTTTCCGCCGTCCGTCACCATCATATCCATGAAAGTCATGGGGTCCACGTAGTCCCCAATCCACGCACTCCACGAGATATCGTAGTTTTGGTTGTTCAACGTATCCAGATACACTTTCCACTCTTGGTTGTAGAGCCGCACGTCGATCCCGAGCGCGCTCCGAATCATCGCCTGCAGCGCTTCACACACGATGCGTCCGGAGTCCGATGTCGGATAAATAATCTCAATCGGGGGCAACCCCTCGCCGCCCGGATAACCGGCTTCGGCCAGCAACGCTTTCGCTTCCTCCGCGTTATCGCTAAACCGCGCCTTCGGCTGGAAACTCGGCATCACGGGTGAAAAGTTATAATGCGCCGTCTTCACTCCCCGCAGCACTTCCTCCGCCAATCCCACCCGATCGAGCGAAAGCGAGATCGCCCGCCGCACCCGCGGATCAGCCAACTGCGGCCGATTCACGTTCACCTTGAAGAAGGCCGTCGCCAGATACGGGTCGATCCGCAGCACATCGCGACGTTCGTTGCGGTAGGTGTCCACTTTACTCAGCGGCAACGCACTCGTCCCATCCACTTGCCCCGTGCGGAACATCCGCTCTGAGGTGTCCGTATTCTCAATCGGGTAAAACCGCACCCCATCCAGCCGCACTTCGCCCCAATACGTCGGACTCTTCATCACTTGCACATGCTGGTTGGGCTTCCATTCCGTCAGCACAAACGGACCGTTACCCACAAAATTTTCCGCCCTCGTCCACCTCGTGCCCCCCCGCGTGAGTCCTCCAAATTTATCCACCGTCGGCAAATGCACCGGATGCCAACTGTAATGCATCATCAGGTTGAGCAAATAACTCGTGGGGTTGCGCAACGTGATCCGAATCGTGCGGTCGTCGAGGGCCTTAAATCCCGTCGCGCCAAAGTCATGGAGTTCACCTTTTTGATACGCCTCCGCCCCTTCCACCATGAACAGGTTGTAAGCGTACTGTGAGGCCAAAGACGGCGTCAGCATTCGCTGCCACGAACCTATAAAATCTTGGGCCGTGACCCGATCTCCGTTCGACCATTTCGCCTCGGCACGCAGCTTAAACGTGTAGACCAACCCATCATCCGATATCTCCCACGACTCTGCTTGCCCCGGCTTCGGCTCCAAGGTCTTAGCGTCTGGGATCACCAATCCTTCGATCAATGTCCGTAGGATATTACTCTCTGGTCGACCGGTGACTGTCTGCGGATCGAGGTCCGACGGCTCCGTTCCATTGGCGAGGTGCAGCACGTTGCCCTTATCCGCCGCCATATCTGCGCCCGATTTAGCACACCCGATCAGTCCACCCAGCACCGCCAAACTAACAACCGTCCAAAAAAATCCGCTCCAAATTGTTTTCATATCCAAGAAAAAAAGGTCTAAACACTATACTTCTGGCGAACCTCATCCGGGATCCGCGTCGCCCGGTTAGTCTTTAAATCAACCAACGCATAATCGCAATAACCGTCACAGGACCGCTTCCGGTTGGGCAGACGGTCGATCTCAAACGCCACCCGACAACCCGAGTTGTGCCAACTCTCGATCCAGCACCGCACCACCATGCGATCACCCATCGCGAGCGGCCGCTTATAGTTCACCTGCGACGTCGTCATAAACCATCCCAACCCCATCTTCGCAAAATCCGCCATCGACATCCCGTAGTCGCGTTCCATCTGCACGAAACGAGCGGCGAGAACGTAATCCAAGTAACGCGTGCTGTGCACATGTTGGTAAAGGTCGATGTCGTCGGGCCGCACGTCCAACTCCGTCTCGAATCGCGAAAATATGTCTATCGGATCACTCATCAAATTTGGTGGAGATCATCGAGCCTGCGCCGATCCCGCTTCGTCGGTCTACCGCCCCCCCGCTCCCTCGATAATGCCTGCGCAACCCGGGCCTGCCGCGCCTGTTCCAAATCCGCCGCCGGCGTGCAATCCTCACAGTAGTGAATCACCAGTTTGGCCCCGACTCGCGAGACCGGCAGGCCGACCACCGCCAACTGCCTCCGCAGACCACTCTCCCGCACCACCACCAATTCACCCACGCGCACTTCCCGACCCGACTTGACTTCGACATCTCGGATAAAAACCCGCCCCGCCTTGCATGCCGCCCCGGCCAGCGCCCGCGTCTTAAACTGTCGCACCGACCACAACCACTTATCCAGTCGGCAGGTTTCTTCGGATGAATAGTGGACGGTGAGCACAGTGAAAATGGAAGGATCGAAAACTTAACGCTATCCAAACCAAACCAATCTTTTATTCAAAGCAAACCCCGCCTCGGTCACGTCAACCGCCCATGAGTTGAAGCAACAATTTCGCCATCACCGTCATCGTGATCAACGAAACCGGGTAAGCCGTCGCATACGAAACAATCGGCTGCTGCGACGACGAAGCACTCGTCAACGCGCCCAAAGCCGGCGTGCTGGTCATCCCGCCACAAATCCCGCCGAGTGTCTGCGCTTGGGAGAGACCCAAGAGTTTCCGGGCCACCGGATAGGCAATCATCACCGGCCCAATCGTAATCGCGGCACCAATCGCAAAAACGATTGCACCATACTCTTGTATCGTCACGGCGAGACTCCCCCCGCCCACGATCCCCGCATTGGCGAGAAACAAGACCAGTCCCAGCTCCTGCAATAGCATCCGCGTCGGCCGCGGGATGTGACCGACTACCCGCCCCACCCGACCAAAGTAACCCAACACCAGCGCCACCAGCAACGGTCCTCCCGCGAGACCCAACGTCATCGGCGAACCACCCGGCAAACTGATCGGCACCATCCCCACAAAAATCCCCGCACTCAGTCCCAGCGCCATCGAAATGAGATCCGTTTGATCAAACGCCTGCGGCCGATGGCCGATATATTTGGCAAATTTCTTCCGATCGTCAGCTTGGCCTACCGCAGTGAGAACATCATAGGTCTCCAAACGCGCCTCCGGCGTGGGCACAAACTCCTGCCCCAAACGACTTATTCGGGTGATCACCACGCCGAAATTCCTCAAGAGCGCCAACTCTCGCAGACTTCGCCCGCCCACTTTTCTATCGGTCACCACCAACCGCTCCCGCTCGTTTTCGGTATCGGCGACGAAGGTCTCCTCGCTTCTTTTACCCAGGAACGTGATCGCCAACGCCGTATCCCGTGGGCGCCCCACCACCAGTAGCGTCTGGCCAACCGCAAATATCTCGTCCGCTCCCAACGGGACGAGTCGCCCCCGCCGTAAAATTCGTGAAATCTGGCAGGAATAACCGGCCAACACGTCCTGATCAATCCGCCGTCCCACCAGGCTCACGTTGGAAATTTCCACCAACACGTTTTGGACCCCTTGGGTCGCCGTTTCGACGTCGTCCGCCTGCTGTTCCCCCGGGTCAGGTTTAAGCAGACGCGGCACCAACTGCACGAAAAGCACCACCCCGATCACGCCCAACGGGTAAGCGATTCCATAACCAATCGCCACCGCCTGCGCCGTGGCCCCGCCCGCCTCCGAAGCCGCCGCCAGCGCCGGGGTGCTGGTCAACGCCCCCGCAAACAGCCCTACGCTCAGATCCGCCGGCAGATCCAATGCATGCCCCAGTCCCCCAGCGATCGCCGCCCCACTCGCGACAATGATAAAACCAAGTTTAGCGAGACCACCCCCTTCCCGCGCGAGGGCCGGAAAGAAACGGGGCCCCGCGCCGATCCCCACGCAATAAACAAAAAGCGCTAGCCCGAAATTTCCGACGCCCCCCGGAATCTCGAGGCCAAGATGCCCCGCCAACAGCGCCGAAAATAAAACGCCCGAACTCCCCAAATTGATCCCCTTGATGCTGATATTTCCGAGCAAAAGCCCCGCTCCAATCACGGTGAAGAGCGCGATGAGCTGATTTTCAAAAACAATTTCCAGGATGTGCATGATGGTAATCGCCCACGGACTTCGGGGGCAGACCGCGACCGCCGTGGACTTCCACGCTGAGAGAATCAACCCCGATGGAGCAAATGAAACTTGCTCAGTTCCATCACCACCGCGAGCCCCTCCGGCCTGCCCGAGGCGAGCGAGACGGGGGCCGGCCCGCGGCCGGGGTCCCCGCGGATAACGCTGGCCCAGCTGCGCCGCCCGCTCGCCTGCTGAACTGAGGCAGACGGCCGATCTATGTCCTAAACCGTCCCTAAACCTTCAGGTCTCGGCCTAGCTCCCGCGAAATCCATCCATCCAACAGCTTCTTTTCATATTTCAAAGGATCACTGTCCAGTGCGCGGCCCGAATACATGAAGCCCATGTCGCGGAGCTTACGATTGCCTTCCGCCACGACCGCGCCCGTCGCATTCATGACTCGGAAGCTCAGATTGATCCGCGGCGGATAAAGATCTTTGACGATCCGCACATCCCGCGCAGAAGAGGTGCGCCAGGGCTCAAACTCCCCCGCCATGTCCACGTCTGTGACGACGACTTGAAGGGAGAAACCCACCGGCAGCTTTCGCTCCGCTCGTTTCGTGATGTATTCACTCAGAATCTCGATGTAGCTATCCTGACCACGATCGGGAAACGAATACGAATCGGTGAAGTCCGTAAAATTGTCCGTGTCAACAAAATCGACCGTGACCGCAGCCGCCGATTCCGCCGACAACACGCCAGCGAATAATCCGAGAATAGTAACTAAAGTTGAGGTTTTCATGTGCTTTCCTTGTTTCCCTCTCCGACCTACCCGAACCGAGGATTGTTTCATATTTACCTCGAAACCTTTTCCAACAGCTCCTGCGCTAGGGAGCATCGCCACCGCTAATATCCTCTCAAATCGTTGCGCCCGAGCGCTAATACCGGAACGTCATCTCCCGGAACACTCCTGACTCAACCGAGCCTTTTCTTTCCCGTCCGGTTCCCTATCGTCGCCTCTCACTCTATGTTCGCCAATCTGCTTTTCCGCTTACGCAATCTCTCGCCTCGGGTAGCCGAGGATCCCTTCGTGCGCGAGGTAACCGTCACGCGACCCGTGCCCCGGAGCCGCCGGTCAGAGTTGCTGCTAATTATCGGCTGGGGACTTGTCGGCCTAAAATGTTGGGCTACTTTCTGGGCCGTCAAACACTACACCATGCCAGTTAACGCTTGGTGGATCGTCGCTCCCTCCCTCCTCGCCGCCGCAGTCTGCACTTGGATTTATTGGCGGCGTAACTGAGCCTGCCAGCCCTATGCTTGCAATCTCTGGCCTCCGTAGTCCGTTCGAAGTAGTCGATCGACTTGTTTATGTCGGCCGGATGTTCGACAAGATCCGCCTGCACGCTCGCGGCAAACTCCCCTCCGACTTTCACGCCGCGCTCAGCCAAGGACTCGACCTACGCGCCTGCACCTTCCTCCGCGTCGACTATGATCTGGTGCGGAAATGTGTCGGTGCCGGCGGCACCGACGAGGAAACCCTCGCCGATCTGTTTGCCCAAGGAGGTCCGCGCAGCGACAACGATTGCATCATCTGGAACGGCTTCCTGCAGAAGCTCGGCTGGCGCGACGATCGCTCCGATTTTCTGCAACGCCGGGTCGCCGCCGCCGGACTCGCCGGCCACGGTATCGCCACGTTTTTTGACCTGATCGAATACGATGAAGAAAGACCTCTCGGTGGCCCACCTCGCTAAGCCCCCGGCTCCCCTTCCCCACGGCATTGTCGTTATGGGTGTCTGTGGCACCGGCAAGTCCACCATCGGTATCCAACTCGCGGACACACTCGATTGGACCTATGCCGACGCCGACGATTTCCACCCCGCCCCCAACGTCGCTAAAATGCGAGCCGGCACTCCGCTCAACGACGAAGACCGCGCCCCCTGGCTCGCTACGCTTCACGATCATCTGCGCGATCACCCTCACACCGTGCTCGCCTGCTCCGCGCTGAAAGCGCGTTACCGTGAAATCCTCCGCGCCGCCGCCCCCGAAATCCGTTTTATTTTCCTCCAAGGCGACCGCGACTTACTCGCCTCCCGACTCGGCTCCCGTGCAGGCCATTACATGCCAGATTCCCTCCTCGATTCTCAACTCGCCGCCCTCGAGACGCCTTCCGTAACCGAAGCTATCTGGTGCGACATAGCCCTCCCTCCCTCCGTCATTGTTGCCGCCGCCCGCGCGACTCTCATCGCCCCAAAATCCCCATGAACCGAGCTAAAATCATGCGCTGGACCGGACTAATCGGCAGCACTATAGTCCTCTTAATCTTAAGCACGTTCGCCTGGGCGTGGCGTCAGGTTGAAAACGCCCTGCCCCCTCTGGATGGCGAACTCCAACTTCCCGGCCTGACCGCCCCGGTCTCCCTCCACCGCGACGCCCAAGGCACTATCACGATTGCGGCCTCCACCGAGATTGACGCCAACCGCGCGCTCGGATTTGCCCACGCCCAAGATCGCTTTTTTCAAATGGACCTACTCCGCCGCCGAGCCGGCGGAGCACTCTCCGAGCTCTTCGGGGAGGTCGCCCTGCGCTCCGACAAAGCCGTCGTCATCCACCGCTTTCGAACGCTCGCCCAACAAGTCATCGCCCAAGAATCACCTCAACGTCAGGCCCTGATCGAAGCCTACGCCGCCGGCGTAAATGCCGGCCTCGCATCGCTCCCATCCAAACCTTGGGAATACGCGCTCCTCCGATCTGAACCGGAACCTTGGGTGCCCGAAGATTCGATTCTCGTATTGTACTCCATGGTGCTTGATCTCCAAGACTCGACTGGAACCTACGAGAAAACCCTCTCTGATCTCCGAGATTTCATGGGCCCCACCGCCGTCGACTTTTTCAATCCTCTCGTGGGCCCCAACGACAGTGCGCTCGACGGCAGCCAAGCGGAACTCCCGCCGCCGCCTCCTCCCCACGTGGTCAATCTGCGCACCGCGCAGCCCACCAACCCGTTCCTTCTATCTGTCCTCGCCCCTGAAAAACTCACCCTCGGCTCCAACGCGTTTGTTCACGTCGCCAACCAACGCGCCACCCTCGCAGGAGATCCTCATCTCGCTCTCCGCGTCCCCCTTATCTGGTATCGCGCCCGTCTGGAATGGAACCCGCCCAACCAGTCGCACCATCACGTCACCGGTGCCTCCCTCCCCGGCGTTCCCGGCATCATCATCGGCAGCAACGGACACATCGCATGGTCCTTCACCAACGCCAACGTCGACATCGGCGATCTTGTTGCCGTCGATTCCAATCCCCTCGCCTCCGAGTTTCTCTACCTTCACGACCACGAATCATACGAATTCGAAACCCACACCGACACCATTGTGGTTAAAGGTGAAGACCCGGTGTCCGTCGAAACAACTTGGACCCGCTTTGGCCCCATCGTCGGCAAATCACTCTCCGGCAAAAGTCTCGCCTACCGCTGGACCTTTCATGACGCGGCCGCGATCAATCTCGACACCCTGGATTTCAATACCGCTCGGACCGTCGATGAGGCCCTCGCCATCGCGGCCCGCAACGGCATTCCTCCCCAGAATCTTTTTGTCTCCGATACCCACGGCGATGCCGCTTGGACCGTCACTGGTCAGCTCCCCCTCCGTCGCGGCTTCGACGGTCGCTTCCCCGTCTCCTGGTCTTTCGGTGATCGCAGTTGGGCAGGCTTCCAACCCGCCTCCGATCGTCCGGTGGTTCGCGCCACCGCCAACCAACTCCTTTGGTCCGGCAATCAACGTCAGATCGGTGGCGGGGCCTTAAAGCGCCTCGGCGACGCCGGCTACGATGACCCCGAACGCGCCGCCCAAATCGAACGCGGGCTCCAGCACCTCGCTCCCAACGCCGACCCCGTCGCCGCGCTGCATTCCATCCAAGTCGATCACCGCGCCGATTGGGCTCACCGTTGGCGTGATCTCCTCGTCACCACCCTCGACCGAACCCCCGACTCTGGCCCCCGTGCCCCCTTCCTCGAAATCGTCCGGCAGTGGGATGGCGTTGCCGACGCCAAATCCGTGGGCTACCGCCTCGTCCGCGATTGGCACCGCCAACTCACGACGCTCACCCTCCAACCGATCTTCGCCGAGATCATCGCCCACGACGCAAATTTTTCGTATTCGCGCCTCCGATACGAGGCGGCCCTGTGGGCGCTTCATCGCGACGAACCCATCAACCTCCTCGCGGCCGAACACGAAAATTGGGACGCCCTCCGACTCGCCGCGGTCGACCGGGTAATCGCAAAACTGAAGGACGAAAGAACCCCCCTCTCTCGCGCCACCTGGGGCAACGCCAATCGCCTCGCCTTCGAGCACCCTCTCGCCGGCTCGCTTCCCGGCTTCATCGCCGATTTTTTAAACTTTCCCGCGATCCCCCAATCGGGCGATAGTCGCATGCCCCACGTGGCCCGTCCCCGCCATGGCGCGTCGCTTCGTTTCGTCGTGTCCCCCGGCCAAGAATCTACCGGCATCTACCACCAACCCGGTGGCGCCAGCGGCAACCCGCTCTCGCCTTTCTACCGCGCAGGTCACGAAGACTGGGCCCGGGCCAAACCCTCCCCCTTCCTCCCCGGTGCCCCCCTGCACACCCTAACGCTCCAACCCTAGACGGCCCTCCGCGCATCGGCTGCCCACCTCGGAATTAAAAGTCAACATGCCTGTGCGTCAGCCCCCGGGGCGTCGTCGTTAGACGGAGCCAATCGGGTCCGTTTGCGGTAAAAAACCACGTTGCCCCCCCGCCCCCCGGCATCCCAGAGTACCCGCACGTGAAAGCCAAACTCAAGCCCGCCAAAAAAAGCTATTCGGTCTATCTGGCCGGCGAACTGTTCGATCTCAAACACCTCATCGGTAACGCCTACTTAGCCGAATCGATCTACGAGAAATCTCACGGCAAGTTCCTCTGCCACCTGCCCCAGGATTTCGAGCTCCGCGGGCTCAATCCTCAGGTCATCCGCGACCAAGATATCGAAGCCCTTTACTCGGCCGATCTCGCCATTTTCAACTTCGATGGATCCGAGCTTGATAGCGGCACCGTCATCGAATTCATGTTGGCAAAATTCGCCGATATTCCCGCGGTCCTGCTTCGCACCGATCTCCGCGCCGCTGGCGACCAAGGCTCCGCTCGCCGCGACCCATGGAACCTCATGGCCAGCTTCTACCCGCGCACCGAAGTCGTGCGCATGGACAGCCTCATCGATTACCGGGTGTTGCAACAGAAACGCCACCGCCCCCCCGTCGACGACATCACGCGACTCGCCGCCCAACACTCGTCCGCCACCGCCGGAGTGATCAGTGATCACGTCGCTGCCAAAGTCGTACAAGCACTCAACAAGCTCCTCCGCACGCCGCCGGTCATGACTCCAACGATGCGGGATTGCGTCTACGAATGGCTCGCTGTCATGCCCGGGCTAGGCGGCAAAAAGAAAGACCTCAAAGCTAAACTCGCCGCCCTCTTAGAGCATAAAATCAACCGCGGCTTGATCTAATCCGACCCGCCTCTCCGAAACCGAAAAACTTCCGTGCGGCAGCCCTCCGTTTTCTTCGTTCTCTCCTGAAAATCTAATCTGACTCTCGGTGTCCAAAAAACTTCCGCGCGTCGTCGTTAGACGAAGCGATTAGTATCTATCCGTAGGTACAAACATCCTATCCCATGACCCAAATTCTCCAACATCCCCTCGCCGCCCACATCCTCACTCACCTGCGCGACCGGACGACGAAGCCCGCCACCTTTCGCACCCTGTGCTACCAGATCGGCGTGATGCTTGCTCTCGAAGCGACCCGAGATCTCCCCACCAAAAACATCCCGATCGAGACCCCACTCGAAGAGATCGAATCCCCCGTACTGGGCCAGAATCTTGTCGTCGTTCCCATTCTCCGCGCCGGTCTCGGTATGCTCCAACCTTACACTGATATGTTCCCCTCCGTCAGCGTCGGCTACGTCGGTATGGAACGCGACGAAGAGACCGCCGTCGCCCGCAGTTACTACTGTAAACTCCCGCCCCTCGAGGGCCGCCGCGTGCTTTGCATCGATCCCATGTTGGCCACCGGTGGCTCTGCCATCCAAGCGCTTAACGTCCTGAAGGAAAAAGGCGCGACCGACCTGCGACTCGTCACCATCGTGAGCTCCCCCGAAGGCGTCGCCGCCACCGCCGCCGCCCACCCCGACGTCCCCTTAATCACCGCGGCCATTGATCGCGAACTCAACGCCTCCAGTTACATTGTGCCCGGACTCGGAGACTTCGGCGATCGTCTCTACGGCACCTGATCCAATCCACCCCATTCACTCCGCCCACAACAGACCGTTGCGCCGTGCTTGTTCTTCCGTTGCCCAAAGGGCCCCCGCATCATCAGACCTGCGGGGTACGGCTAAGATCGCACCATCTACGCGCTCTCGCGATCCGTCAGCCCTTCAATCCTTCAGCCCCCCCCAGTTGCGCCGTGCTTCAGCCGGCGTTCCCTGCCCTCACGGGACAACCTGCCTTTCCCCTCTCCAAGTACCTTTGCCCCTCTTGCGCACCCGTTTCATCAGCCCTTTATTCCGTCCGGTGAAATAGTCCTGCCCCACCGCCACCCGCCCCGCATTCCGTAATCCAAAATCCCAATTTCTAAAAATGAACCTCCGTCGTCCTTGGGCCAAACTCGCCGATTGCATGTGGCTCCCCCGCTTGGTCGATAAAGCCCGTCTTCACCTCACAGAGTCACTCAGCGAAGACTTCAAACCTTTCTTTGGTCACGCCCTCGCCACCGACGGCGCGTTCCTCAAACATTTTGAACTGCCGCTTGAGGACTGCGTCGCCACTACCAGGATACATGGGATCGATGACGATGCCATCGCCCGCTGGTTTCTCGACCAACCCGGTGTCACCCCGGTGAGCATCGCAACTTGGAACGCCGCCGCCTTCGATCTCGGCAAACCCGGCCACGCCATGGATCGCAGTTTCCGCTGGGCTCGCCGTCGGTATTATTCCGGTGCCGGTGCGGATGAATCCATCAACAGCGTGTTCTCCGGCATCGCTTGGGATGAAGGTTACCTCGACGAGATGCCCGCTCCATGAAGCAACCACTCTACCGCCCCGCGACCGACGCCGACCTTCCTCAGCTTGGCGATCTTTACGTCGACGCCGTCACCACCATCGGCCCCCTCGCCTACTCCGCGGGGCAAATTAAAGCCTGGGCGTCACGGCCCACCTCAGACCCCGAAGCCTTCCGCACCCGCGTCTCCGCCGGCCCATGCTGGGTGGTGTCAGCGGCGGATTGCGATGGCGAAATCGGGGCCTTCGCCGTCTTCGTTCCACCCGACCACCTCGACTTTCTCTACACCCGCGGCACCTACGCCCGCCAAGGACTCGCCGCTGACAGCTCCACCAACACCTAGAAAAAATCGCGGTCGAATCGGGCGCCCCTGAACTCCGCACCGAAGCCAGCTACCTCAGTCGCCCCGCATTCACCAAATTCGGCTATCACGTCGAATCGATCGAACGCGTTGAGCGCTCCGGCGAAACGTTCACACGCTTCAACCTGCGCAAGCGTCTCACCGTCGGTCCTCCTGCGACCCAACCCGCCGTTTCCCTCGCCCGTGGTTACGCCACCGACCTCATTGTATTCCCTTCCGTCGCGGCCGAGGAAACCATCCAATTCTTCGATCACGACATCAACCACTCCGGCTGGTTTCGCCGCATCGACCCTCGCGACGTCGAAGGCGACTTCACCCAAGCTTGGTTCGCCCTCGGCACTCTCTCCAACCTCGCCACCGCCCAACGTGATTACGACGCCACCGAGCTCGAAGTTTCCTCCGCAGAAAAGATCTATCCTATCACCACCATCGGCCCGTGGATCTAGGTCTCTCGACCAAACCGCACCACCAGCTGGATCCCCGCCGCCTGTACCACTCGGGTAAAGATGTGAATTGGAAGTCTTGATAATCAGGTCCCCACAACCGACTGAGTATTAGGTCAGCCCGCCGCAGGTCCCTCACCCGGCATGCCGGTCCGTCCGGCGGGAACGCCGTCACTCCCGGAATGCATCGCGATTCATTTTGCTCTCGTATCTGGAGCCTACACAAAAAAACGTAAATCGCTATTAATCTTATATTTCGGTAAATCTGGAAGGGACTAAAATGGCCATTTTGGCCAAATTTAGGGAAATTGGCCCTTTATAAATTCACTTGGCAAAATCCCCTTCCTTCCAATGGCCCAATTTTAGCAAATACGCAGCCGAATGGCGATCAATGCATTTTTGATAAATTTGGAGTGTATCTCTCCTTAAGCCAGCCTGTTAGAGGATAATTCTTCCAATTCTAAACCCGAACCGCAGATTGGGCGAAGTGCTGATGCCCCAAAATCTTGCGCCAGAATGACGCTCGATCCAAAATCCCAGACTTTGGGACAGGCTCTATCTGGCCCCCCTCGCCCATGCAACGACGCGTTAGTGAACACGGCCTGCACGATGCTGTTGCTGCTCAGGGATGCAGAGAAGGGTGACATTGCTTGATTCTTGATAGTCTTTCCAGATCCAGCCGCCGCTATTTTTTCGAGATCCAAACGATGTCCCCTTTTTATGCCTTGCGCGGCGTGTGCCGCTGGCGCGTGATTATTCGCGTCGGGATTGGGGTGACCCTCATCGTCTATTTTTAGTTTGGGCGTTTGCCCCCTTCTGACTGCCCGAGAAGCTTTCTCGCGTTGGCCGCAGATTGTGAGCCCGGGTCACCACCGCGAGTAAAGAACTTCCGAATAACGAAACGATAAGTAAAAGAAGTATCGCGATTGTCGCGGGCCGCTCGAACAAATACGACCATTGCCCGCCGCTTATCTGATAAGTGTATATCAGCGAATCTTCCGCCATTCCACCCAGGAGGATGCCAACGACGGCCGCGGGCACGGAGTAGTCGAAGCGTTTGAATACCCAGCCGACCAAGGCAAACACCATGACGGTGATTGGTCCCGACATATTGCCGGTCAATCCAAAGGAACCGAATACGGATAGCGACAACACCGATGGGACCAGATAATTCATCGGCACCTTAACGACGTTGGCTAATAGAGGGAGGAAAAGAAGTCCGAGACCGATCAACAACACCGCCTGCCCAAAGTTCGCAAAAATGATCGCGTAGACAATATCAGTTTCCTCTCGGATGAACTGGGGACCCCCTGTGATATTGTGCATCGCAAACGCAGCCAGCATTACCGCGGTTGCGCCGCCCCCGGGAATCCCCAAAGCGAGTAAGGTCGCCATCGACCCCGCTTCCGAGGTGCTATTGGCTGACTCGGAAGCCACCACCCCGGCGGGGTTGCCTTGCCCAAATGATTCCGGATCCGCGTCCTGTTTTTTGGCGACCATGTAGGAAATCAAGTTCGCGATCGACGAGCCGACTCCGGGTACGGATCCGATAAATACACCGATCAAGCTCCCACGAATAATTCCCCAAGGGTATCTGATCGTCTTTTGAAATCCCGCCAGAATCGCTTTAATGCTTACCTTCCGCAGCGCCGCGTCCTCCACTAAATATTTAGTATTCACAAGTCTGAATAATTCCGATGCGGCGAACATTCCGATCATAGCCGGAATCGCTGGAATTCCATCGAGCAGGTACGGGCTCCCTAGAGTGCCTCGAGTGACGCCAGCTTCGCTATAACCGATTGTCCCGAGCAACAATCCAATCAACCCCGAAATAACGCCTTTCACCATGCTACCGCTACTCAAGGTTCCAATCAGAGTGATTCCCCAAAGTATAATGGCAGCCATCTCAGACGGCCCCATTTTCAGCACCAACTTCGAAATCGGACCAATCAACAAAAACAGGATCCCATATCCGATGAGGACTCCGATACAGGATGACCCTAAGGCTAGTCCCAAGGCCGTATTGTGCTGTCCTTTTCTGGACATCGGATAGCCGTCAAACGACGTCGCGATTGACGAGGATGTTCCGGGAATATTCATCAGAATCGCCGGAATACTCCCGCCAAAGCTGCCTCCCGTAAAAATGGAGGTCAGAAACAGCATGGCCTGCATGAAATTCATATACAGCGTTACCGGCAGAAAAATCGCCATAGCCATGGATATCTGTAACCCCGGCACGGCTCCAAACAACAACCCGATCAGAATCCCAGGAATGATAATGAGCCAATAAGAAGGGCTGGAAAACAGCAGCGAGAGCCCCTCCTGAACCGCGGACCAATCTATCATGACGGAAACACCAACATCGGCATCGGGTACGGCAACATAGCGATAAAGAACAAAGAAACAACCGAGGCAAACGACAGGGAATAGCCCACTATCCATGGCCAACGACGCTCCCCATGAAACCACAAGAACGCCCCGACAAAGAGACATGTACCCACGTCGAACCCTAACCACGGAAGCGTCAGCGCGTAGACGGCAAACAATGAGATGACCGGCAGCACACTTTTCACGGATTCCACCGCGGGAGCCTCCACCGACGGGCGAATGAGTTGGCAGATAAACTGGATGAGACAGAGAAATAGCGTTAGAACGGTAAACGGTAGTATCAGGATCAGGTTCAGAATGTGGGTCGAAGCGCTTCGCGCATTCACAAAATACCAGACCACTAAACTCGCCAGCGCGACAAGGACCGTAAGATCCACAATTTGGTGTTTTGTCAGTGGTTTTACTTTAGGGTTCATAGGGGAGCGTTAGTATTTCCTACGGCTTCAGCAAATGAGAGTAGTCCTTGAAAATCGAAAAACTGTCCTCCATTATTTGGCGGGACTGATCCGGACCAATCCAACGTCTTCCAATATCAGACTCGTCCAATTTTCGCTGCAGTTCCGGATTTTCCAAAGCGCGTTGAAAAGCGGAGACGAGCGTTTCAAAGCGCTCTGGATACTGCTGCTTGAACGCAGACGAGGTCGCAAACCCACGCGCCGAGCCCGGCAGCAACGGCACCTGGATTCCCAACGGCATCAAGGCTTCGTTGATCGGCGGTGCCTGCCAAGACTCGCTCGCCTGATCGCTTACAATCGCCAAGGGCCTAATGAACTCCCGAATTGATTCCGACCCCTTCGCACTGATCACGATAAAATCGACCACGCCTCCCGCAACCGCCGCCCGAGCCTGACCGCCGCTATTATAAGTAACCAAATTAAGGTTGCTCTGAGGGATGCCAAGCGTCTCCAGCAACAGCTTCGCCATCAAGTGTCCCGCCGAGCCACGTACCACCGAAGCCCTGACCGTTTTCGGTTTTGCCGAATCTCTTCCAGCAATCCCGGAAGATCGAGAAATCGCGAATCTTTGTTAAGAGCGATCAAATCCTCATCAAACCACTGAAAATTGATGTAAGCGAAATCGTCTATCGCATACTGCGCATTGCCCTCCAGAATTGTGTTTATGAGGTAGGGGGAAAAGGTATTGGCCAACACAGTGTACCCGTCATTCGGCTCTCCGAGCACATAGTTTGCTCCCAGAAGCGTGCCTGCGCCTTTTTTATTAATCACTTGGACAGGTTGCCCTAACTCTTCAGATACGATCTTCGATAGAACTCGGGTCATGAGATCCGCGCTACCTCCTACCCCAAATGCCACAACAAAAGTCAAAGGCCTTTCTGGATAGTCAACGGCGAGAGTTGCGCCGGGAAACACGAGAAGCAAAACAGCAGCGAAAAAGAGGCGCTCAACTGGATTGAGAATACCATACCCAATTTTACTTATCTGTCTCATAATAGTATCCAGCCAAGCGGTTTCGATTCCGCTTGGCTAGTCTTGATGAACTTAGACCGGGCTAATCTAAAACCTAATTGAGTTGGTTATCGATATCGTTCGGGGATTTGGAATACGTATGACGGCGACCTGTCCATCCGGATTCGTTCTCACGGGAATATCGCTATCGTCGCCAAATGCGTTGCGAATATTGAGCTGAATTCTCCAATCCATCGTGTCGTTCCGAATTTTACGACTATATGCAGCCCATAAATCACCACTAAAAAGGCCGTCATCCAAATGAGGACGACTCGTATCCGCAATGGGGATGGCAACCTCCGCGTTAGGATCGAAAGTCGTCACATAGCCGGTCGCCGCCTCATCTCCCCAGCGGACTGCTCCGCCGATTTCAACCCCCTTCAAGCGACCTTCATGAAACTCGTAGTTAGTTATCCCTGCAAAACGCCATTCCCTTTGTTCCTGCGATTTGGTTCCATCGAGGCTAGTCTGCGCAACCAGCGGCACAAACCGGTCTCTAAACCATGTATCTCCCACGGTGCGGTCCGCGACGAGGCGCTGCTGAACGACTTCGAACGTTCGGGACGATCGGCTGTTTTGCAGAAACTCCCTGGCAGCTTCGAGCATAGCGGCGGCGGTATTAGCATTAATCGACTCTTGCTGGCTTAGATTCGCCATCACTCTCCAACTAGGAGTAATACTAGCAACCATCTCCACTTCGAAACCTTGAGCCAAAAGATCGCGGGTGGTACTCAGGTTAGGAATCGTGTCCCAATCGAGCGTATCCCAAACGTTATCTCCATCCGTATCTTCTTGGCGCGGGTTGTAGATCGCTAACAAGCTAGCTGGAATGTCGTTCTGAGCAAGCTGGTAGTAAGTCGCATAGTCCTGTATCGGGAAATTTTGCGGTTCCCCATTGACGAAAATCAGGTTTTCAGCCCAAGGCTTACCCTCCAGCTCGGCTTGGCGATACAGCGAGATTGAAGCCAAACTGTCGTTGGCGATTTCGAAAGCTCCCCCAGCGCTCAGGTTCTGCAGGCTGGTTTCGAACCAGTTAAATTTAATAGATACACGGTTGTCCGCAAAAGAAGTGGTGAACCCGTACTCCTTCGTGGCACCGGTCGGCTGACCGATCGCTTTTCCAAAAGCGTTACTTCTTAAACCAATCGGATTGAAGTTCTCAGATTCTGCATAGTGAACTTGGAGGTCCATACCCCAAGGAAGCTCTCCGACTAACTCCTCCGGATAACGCCCGACCACGCTCCAAGTGAAACTGTCTGCTGTTTGGCTAAGTCCAGGAATTGCAGAAAGTCGGGTGAAGTCAGGATTCCAGCGCCCGTCTACGTCCGTATCATCAAATCCCACTTCAGACTCGTTCGCCCGGCCAAAACTATTGGTATCATCTTTGCGATAGCCGACCAATCCAATGATCTGATCATCTAGGAAATAACTCTGCCACGACACCGCCTGAGATTCGATCTCGGACTTTCCGATCGTTTCATCATTGAGAATTCGTTCGATGAAGTATTCACCCCTGTCCACTACTCGGGGCGCTGGATTGGCGGCAGAATATTTGCCGACGTTCAGCAACTCGACGAAAATTCCATCAAAAGTATCCCCGGGTTGCGGGCGGCTTATGTTCATCTGCTCAAGTCTTACATCATCCATTGATGAGAGTCCTATTAAGGAATCGCTCGTGTAGACCATCGTATTCACCCACCTGCCTGATTGGTTCAGCCTTCGGTTTCTACCCGCCGAACGAGGGTCGAATTCGGTGCTATTAACCGCATCAAGCGAAGCCGTTCCGTGTGTATTCAGTTCATAATCACTGAAAAGACCGGTAATCCGGTGCTTACCGAAGTGCTTCGACCAATCGTCCCTTTCGGAAAAGTCAAATTCCCCGAATGTAGTCACCCGAAAGGTCTCGCGATCGCTCTCTTCGAAAAAGACTTCAGGCGCGCTCACTCGAGTATAAGCTCTCCCAAAATTGGGATTAGGCTGACCATTAGTTAGATATTCGGATATGGTGACATAGATATCATAAGGCCCTCCGGTACTACCTCCTCGCCCTCCAGAAAAATAGAAATCTTCGGTCGATTCGTAATGTTGCCTATCATAGGCAATATCGAAGCCAAATTTGTTATTCAAAAATGTTTGCTCGAGAGCGATGCTCTTGGTGTCGAACTCTCGGTCAATTCGATCTATACCACCGGAGTAGACTAGGTTACGATAGTCGAATACGTTCCTGTTCTGCAACCTAGGAACCGTAAACCCGACCGCAAACGGTTCGCCGAAGGGACTATTGGCATGGTATTCCGTCACTCTTTTAAGCGCCGTGCTCCCCGGAGCACCCGCGCCGTAGGCGGCTATAACGCCAGGCGTTCCAGCCAAACCACTACTGTCAAGCGTATCCGAACTGCTCCATGGAATCGCGCCATAGTTAATCTGCAACCCGTCGCCCGTGCCCACATCCGGAATCGCCGAATTGGCATTTGTGAATGTAATCCCGGGACCTTGAAATATGGCCGGGTGCACATTCGTATTCAACTGGCCCTCGGAATTCCTGATGAATGGATTGTAGGTTTCCTGAAACACCCAGGATCCGCCCTCTGTCGGCGACACAATTCTAGAGGGAACCGTTTCACCGGTGAATTGCTGAAGGCCGGCTGGCGTGGGCTCAAACCACCCCGTGTAGGCTACCGAAGGCGGGATCACTTCAACGGGAGATCCCCTGGAACTTCCGAATTCACCATTCATCTTCAACCGCGTCGCATCCAGGAAATCGCTGTTCCGATTCTCAAAGAGAATCGCATTCAAATTCGCAAATAGGCGTTCGTCTTTGTTCCAAGCGGGTTTTTGTTTGTATTTAATATCATCACTTACTGCAGCTATCCTCAACGCGACCCTGCCGTCCACTAGACTTCGATTAAGATCAAGCTCCGAACGAAAACTCCCGTAATTATCGAACCTGAATTTTGCCTCTCCAAATCTCTCGTTGAAGATCGCCTCCTTTAAACTATTGTCGATGACGCCTCCCGGGCTTCCAATCCCGAACAACAGCGAATTGGGACCGCGACTGATCGTTACCCGGCTCGTGTTGTAGCTATCGAAGGGAATGTCCGTCAAAAAGAGGCCGCGCGTGAGATCGGCACGAAAAAGGCCGCGCACTCTTTGATTATTTTGAGGATTCGCACGCGATTCCGATAAATCTATCCTGCTAGTCGCAGAAACACCAGCGCCGGAAAAGTTACCTTGATTGCCGCCAACTTCCATATTGGCAGTGTAGGACAGCAAAGACCCGGCGTCGGTAGCTCCCAGGTCTTCCATCAATTCGGAGGTCACGACCGAAATAGCCGCGCCCAAATCTTTTAGGTCAGTTCGAATCCGCGTTCCCGACAAGGTGGATGTGGCGGTGTAGCCCGTATCCTCTGCGGCATCCACCGAAAAGGGACTCAGTTCATAGATTTCTTCATTTTCGTCTTGGGCGGAAACGCCCGAGGAGCTCGCGATCGCGAGCCCAAGCAGTCCTTTCAACAGGCCGCTGAATATTGATTTCTTTTCGTTCATGGGTGGAGTACTTACAGGGTTTGAATCGCCGTCTGCATCTTCTGCGATTACGACTTTTCGTATTGTGTACACGCCGGATTTCTCATGCTGAAAAACGGCGAGCGAGGTACCTGCCAACATTAGATTGAACGCTCCGAACGGAGTGAACTCTCCTGCTACGGGATGAGTTCTTACACCACGAACAACGGAAGCCGAAAAGAGGAATTCCACCTCGGCTTGCCTTGCCGCTTGCTTGAGAGTTTTGGAAGCCTTGCCCTCGAGCACATCGAATCGCCTGATCTCTGTTTCCTCTGAAGCGGAAACTTGATGACAGTCGAAGGAGACGATCGATAAACAAAGGCACACGAATCCCATGAAGCTTCGACGATGAGTCAAAAATAACATGGTTTCGTAGTTGATTTGTCATTAGAACGCTTCCTTCGCGCTCTAAGACGGTTTGATCGGATGAAGGTTATTAAAGGAAAATTATATTTCTTCAGACTTACTTTTCTAACCGGCGGCGACCGCGCTTCGGCGCGAGCAATCGGTGGAGGGCGATTTTTCCTCTCCCTGGGACCATAATGCAATAATCTGCGGCTGCTCGGAGATTGGTCGCCACCATGAAACGGAAAAGAATTCAAGTCGTATCATCATTTACTTTTTCACTATATACCATAAGAGCATCGAATAGAATATAACTACCGCCTACGAAGCACCACTCTATCATTGCCAACCCGTTCGGATTTCATATCGAACGCGAATTTCAGCAATTCCACAAAATGATCTATATTTGCAGTTTGGAACGATGCGACGATGAGTTCCGCCGCCAAGTCAGCGTCACCAATTTCAAGCTGGATCGTATTGCGGCGATTAAATTCTTCGACGACTTCTGATAGAGGAACTTTATCAAACTCAAGTAAAAGAGGCTTCCATGCTAGCCTCTCGCCTACCTCTACCGCTGAAACCTCCATCACTTCTGCGCCTGGCGTATCCACCACCAGTGATGCGATAGACACTTGGCCTGCTACGACATCCCTCGTGTACCTTTTTAATACCGGAGAATGTCCATCTGCGAGCGGATCTGGAGCAGTCATTTGCACCCGCCCTTCCGTCACCAGCAACTCGACCGAATTATCAGTCAACTTCACATTAAAGGCTGTCCCCACTGCTCGAAAATCAACTCCTCGGGCATGCACCACAAAGGGCCGATCCGGGTTCTTCGCCACATCAAAGTGAGCCTCGCTCGACACGAGTTCCACCCGACGTAATTTTGGCGTATAGTCAATCTTCAAAGCCGCTCCACGATTCATCTCGACGATTGATCCATCGGGCAAGACATGACTCTCGTATCCGTTGGCGACTAGATTCCCAGAAGCATATCCGAGTTTACTGGACGGATTCAGGTTTGAAATAAACCAGAGACTACCCAGCAATACAAACGCTGCTGCCATCCCCCTTATCCATACCCATTGTCCGCGCGATATATGATACCTCAAGAGATCCTGATTCGGTCGTTCGCTATGCTCGGGTTTCCACTGTGCAAGCTGGTCGAGACGTTTCCAGGTCTTCATGTGCTCACCATAAAATTCACTATTACGTGGATCGGATGCAAACCAGTCGAAGAACGCGTCCTGCTCTTTTGGCGTAAACCCCCTGACCCGCTTAGTGACCCATTCCGCAGCCTCGCGATCGATGCGGCTCTCTTCGGGAAATTCTATTTCATTATCGTTCATCTTGAAACCTTTCTAGGTAAATAGGTAGGGCCACTTGTCCCTCAGCAGCCGAGAATCGAGGCTTGTGCGGCTGACTAGGGACAGTCAGCCCTACTTTTTCGCCAGTATCACTACCTTTTTTTCTCAAATACGTCTTCATCATCTCTATCTCTTTAATCCCTGCCATGGCGCCGCATGTAGGTTGTACATTTCGAAAGCCCGATAGCGATCTGGGCAGACACTGTGTTAAATGAAATCCCCATCTCATTCGCGATATCGTTGTAGGTCATTCCGTATACTTTGCTCAACGTAAAAACTCGTCGACAGCGCTCGGGGAGTGTCTGGATCGCGTGGGTAAGAATTTCCAGCTCGTGATTTCGGGCGGCGATCTCGTCAACCCCTTCGCCCTCGTCCATGATCTCCAAAATCTCTTCGTCCATCAACGAGTCCGTCACCGCCACTTTCGATTTGCGCATGCTGTCCACTGCTACATTTCGAGCCACTGCGAAGAAAAATGCTTTGGGCGACTTCAATTCAGCCTTCTCTCGAGCTTTGAATATCTTCAACAGTGTATCCTGGATTACATCGTCTACATCGCACCGCGTGCCGTAGCGGCTCTTTAGCCAATGACGGATGAGCGGCTCGTGGGGTTCGATATGTGCCACATACCAATGGGCTTGCTCTGAGTATTCGCGGTGCACAACGGGGGTAGATTTTTCTGACATAGACGAAATATCAAAGTTAATTAATCGATCGGAACCCTAAAAGCTTTTCGCGTGTTACCCTGAGTTGGAAAGCTGCTACGCTTCTCCACGGTTTTCTTGATCGTGAATACTCCGGAATCTTCGTGCTGGACCACAGACAACTGCGTGTCCCGCAGCATCTGATTAAAGGCCTCGATAGGAGTAAACGTCCCTTTGATCTTTCGCGTTCGAACATTCTTCACCACCTCAGCCGACATGATAATCTCCACTTGGGCCTGCTTGACAGCCAATTTGAGCGTATTGATCGCCTCGCCCGCGGGAACATTGAAGTAGCGGCGGTCCGGCTTTTCCTCGCCCCCAAATAATCCACAACAAAGCAAAATCACAACGGACAACACCTTCCCCAAGAGCAGAAACCGATGAGGACCCGTACCAAATTCCGATATTTCTTTCATTTCCAATCATACGCGAGGAACCCCCTCAACAGATGAGACGTTCTGACGAAGAAAACCTTACTAATGGAATTTTTAAAAAAGATTTTTCGCCCGGAAAATCGTTTGGCGGACGACGCACTGACCTCTCAATCGATCAGCAAGCTTATCACCTGAGCTGGCGGGAACGTAAAAAGGGGTAAAAAGGGGGCTGGATAAAAAGGGGGATAAAAAGGGGTCGATCCTTACTGTTTGCGATAATTTAAGCCTAGAGTTTAAGCGCCTCTGGCTGCGATCACTACTGAAAACCCGCCCAATACCGGCTCACGGAGGAAGCACCCCGACATTCAATCGTTGCGAAGCGACCCATTTCAACCCAGTCATTCAATTTTCAGTTTCGCTGCGATCGGCACTTTCCAATCCGCCGCCTTTCTCCGAGTAGATAAATCGATACTAGGCATTTCCAGCGACCCGAGAGCCTGACCTACTCGCTGCGCCCACCCAGCTTCTCGAAATTCCTTCGCCGCGCGCACCCCAAGTTTCAGTGCGGAAAAGAGATCACATAGGGGCTTTGTCAGGAGCGATGAGATCGCAAATACTGAAGGTTATGACCACAAATCAAATGCCCCCCCCCATCGACCGGCGAGGACTCAAGTCCTGTGGGGAAAGTAATCAAGCCGGGCATCGATGTGCTCATCGAAAAATACGTGATGGCGATGAAGACCGACGGCCGTGCACCACCGCGAGGGAAACGCCCCCCGGAAGCGTTCCTCGGCTGGATGAATCTGCTAAAGGATCGGGGCGAACTGCACCATAGTTGCGACGAAGCTGGACTGTTCGGAGACCGCTTATACCGGCTCTCTCACGAAGAGGGGCACCACCCATCACGTGATCCGTCCAATCAATGGGGACGAACACGTAAGAACATCAAAACCGATGCCTGTGATGCGACGTAAATGGTGCTTTGCGTGGACGGTTACCAGCAGGATAATCACCGCAGCTTCAGCACGGTGCTGCATTCCCAGTGAAACCGAAGCACCGCATCAAAGCATAAATCGCCAAGTTCTGGCTAAAGGAGCAGTCACAAGACTTCAGGCCTCGACTATTGACAAACTGCACCGATCCGAGGGTTCAAAGCGACTCTCTCCCTCACCCGGCCTCGGTGCTTTGATCAGAAGTCAAAATCTGACGTCTTCAGTCGTCGTCAAGACGACGATCGCCTACTAATTGAACGCACCGCAGATCATGGCATCGCCTTCAATGATCGCTTATCTCGAACGGCTGGCGGGAGATAGGAGGTACTGGTGCCCGCACCCGCGAACCCAGCACCAGTGCGGCCGAGAGGATCATTAAATTCTTGATGATATACTGGCCCTCCATCGTGGGTAGAAATGGCACTCCACCTGCCTGAAAAGTAACTTCTGGCAGAATGAAAAGTGGTAAAAAGGTGCCGCCCATTTGCAGGAACAGTAATAAAATCGCGATTCGAGTCGTCGCACGGAAGAAGAAACATAAGCCAATCAACACTTCCCATATCCCGATGATCGAAAGCCACGTTCTCGCATCCAATAGCGGCATCCAAACGACCGTACTTAAAACCAGCGGTTCGGCCGATGAGAGCCCGAGGGGCTTTAAGAGACCAAACCAAATAAAGATCACCCCAAACGAAATCCGCAGAGCCACCGGATACATCCGCTGCATCGCATTCGAGACTTTCCCATCAATTTCCTCAATAGACATCAGGCGCAAGCATCGCGGCTTCCTGACGCGGCGCAAATTAGCGACCCAACCATTAGCGACCCAGTGCAGCAGCGTTAGAAAGGGCAATTCAACGGTGTCATATCGTCACGTTGTAAACGTAGGGAAATCCATGGTTACGATTTGCAGCCGTCTCCTGCAATTAAGCGCCTAAATTCAAATCTGTGACAATGGAGACAACATGACCCCATTTCACCACTCTACACCCGCGGCACCTACGCCCGCCAAGGACTCGCCGCTGACAGCTCCACCAACACCTAGAAAAAATCGCGGTCGAATCGGGCGCCCCTGAACTCCGCACCGAAGCCAGCTACCTCAGTCGCCCCGCATTCACCAAATTCGGCTATCACGTCGAATCGATCGAACGCGTTGAGCGCTCCGGCGAAACGTTCACACGCTTCAACCTGCGCAAGCGTCTCACCGTCGGTCCTCCTGCGACCCAACCCGCCGTTTCCCTCGCCCGTGGTTACGCCACCGACCTCATTGTATTCCCTTCCGTCGCGGCCGAGGAAACCATCCAATTCTTCGATCACGACATCAACCACTCCGGCTGGTTTCGCCGCATCGACCCTCGCGACGTCGAAGGCGACTTCACCCAAGCTTGGTTCGCCCTCGGCACTCTCTCCAACCTCGCCACCGCCCAACGTGATTACGACGCCACCGAGCTCGAAGTTTCCTCCGCAGAAAAAGTCTACCCGATCATCACCATCGGCCCGTGGATCTAGGTCTCTCGACCAAACCGCACCACCGGCTGGATCCCCGCCGCCCGCCTGAAGCTTGAGCAAGCTCTGCCCACCGCAGTTGGCAGTCACCTCGGGGGCATTCAGTCTCCAAACTCCGCCAGCACCTTCATCATGCCGTCAGCTACGGGGCCCACGAGGTAGTTCTGACGCACTTTTTCGCGGCCCGCTGCCCCCAGCCGCTGCGCCAAACCGGGCTCGGTCTGCACGCGCCAAAGAGCCTCGGCCAAAGCAGTTTCGTCGCCCTCGGGCACCAGCAGACCATCGACCTCATGAGAGATGAGATGTAGCGGGCCTCCCGCCGCAAACGCGACCACGGGGCGGCCGTGGGACCAGGCCTCTATGACACTGCGACCAAACGTCTCCGGTCCCCCCTGGCTGCTGACACTTGTCACCACCACACATCGGCATCCGCGCAACTCAGCAGCAGGGTCCTCCACCTGAGGGAGAAGTTCGAATCCATCGGATCCACCGATACCTGCTGCGGCAATCTGCTGCTCCAATTCACGACGTAAACGCGCACTGTCGTCAAATCCGCGGGAGCGGACCCGGAGGTGCCGACCGGAATGATGCAGCCGTGCGACCGCGCGAATGAGATACTCATGGCCCTTCCATAAATTCACCGTGGCAAGATGTAATACCCCGCCGGTGGAGGATGGTTCTTCGTCATAGATTACACTGACCATGTCAGGAACCACGCGCACCGATCGGCCGGTCTTAGGTTCGACCAACGATGCAAGATAACGGGGGCGATCCAGCACCGCCGGCCCCGGCACCAGCACCCGGGCTAACGGCAGATCCCCCAAAATTCTGGGTAAATCGCGCGCTTGAAAATCGCGCACATACAACCAGACTTTACTCCCCGCCCACGGCAAACGACGGGCCGCCCAAGCGAGCACTATCGACGCGCGTTCGGTGTTGGCGATCACCACCTGCGGACGCCACAGCAATCGGGCCGCCACATAGACCATCGCCGCGAGCGCAGTACTGAGTCTGTCCTCGCGGAGCGGCAAGGGCCACACCACCAGCCGGCTCCCGGTCCGGGCCGCAGCGAGGCGAAGGTTGCGCCGATGCCGAACATTACCAGTCATCACCAACACGCGTGAACGCCGGGCCAACTCCGGCCCGAGGATTTCGAGGCTCCGCTCGGCCCCCCCGTAGCCGATCGCCGTCGACAAGATCAAAATTCGCTCCGGTTTCATCAACTCATGGTCCTCGATAAAGAAGGCCCGGATGGCGCACTGGTTGATTCTTGATCAACCCGCGCTTATCCACCGCCTCCAATTTGATCAACCGGCCTACCGATGGCGGCATTATTTTAAGCGACCCGAACGATCGGCCCCTCCCCGCACTCATCGCAGGTCGACGCTAGTCCGACTAATTCTCAATAAGTTCATGATCGCCCACCCAGATCAAATTTATCCTCGCTGTCTACCCTCTAACGATCTCCGCCCGCCGCCAGAGCGCGCCACGTCTGGGGCGAAATGCCAAACTCCTGTTTAAACGCGGCCGATAAATGAAACGCCGAGCTATACCCCAGTCGGTCGGCCAACTCATCCAACCTCACCGCACTCGACCCGATCAACCGCCGTGCGCGATCGAGCCGCAATCGTGCCAGATACCGATGTGGTGCCATCCCTGTGACCCGCCGAAACTCCCGACGAAAGTGCGAATAGGACACCCCTAGATCACGGGCCAACTCCTCGCCTCTCGGGGCATGCTGCAAATCCGCCGCCAAACGGTGCTCCACTTGTTGCACCCAAACCGCCCCCTTGTCCCCCCGTTCCCCCTCAGTCCCAGCATCCAAAGCCACCGCCAGAGCCTGCAACCCCAGTGCCCCACGCTCTGCATCATGTGACGCCCCACCCACCCCCGACAACTTCTGGTGAACCGCCCGCAAAACCTGCTCCAACTCCACCGGTCGCCCACTCCGCACCACCCGTGCCCCCTGATTCAACACACCCTCCTCGCGCAAGCGATCAACCACGGGGCCCTCAACCTCAATCCACAGTTCTTCCCAGCCGGTTTCCGCATCCGGGCAATAGCGGTGCCAACTCTGCGGCGATAACACCAGGACATCCCCCGCTCCCACCGCCCGCAACGCCGTCTCCCGCGACTCAAACCGCCCGCGGCCAGCCCGAATAAAGACTAACTGCATCGCCCCGAGAACACGCCCCTCCGCCCACGTGAAACCATGATCCGCCGGATGACCCGCCGGTGGATACACTTCCCCTGCCCCCACCGACTGTTCTCCTGCACCCGTCACCGCAATTCCCCACGCCCGTGTCATCGGCGACGGCGGCAGGTAACGCGCGAAATTCCCAGAACTAACGATCATTTTCTATATGTATTTGATCAGTCTTCACATTCATTTCAAGCCCCTGATAGTCTATAGTCTCCTCCATTCGTTCCGCCTCTTTGCTCGTCTCTTCCCCGACCACTTTCAATATTCCGACTAAAAAATCCCCGCCCGGGCGTGAGCCCTTCGTTCCTGTCTGTAAATAACCACTCTACCCCACCGCCCCTCCCTCCCTCCCTCACCTGTCGCGGTCGCGCAGTGATTCGTGTCCATTCGTGGTTAAACCAAAAAGCCCTGCCCCTCGGTTCCGGCCAATCCAAAATTTAAAATCTAAAATTCCCCTCATGCCCCCCTCGCTCCCTTCTCCCCTCCACTGCGCTGCCGTCGACCTAGGCGCAACTTCTGGCCGTGTCATCGTCGGCACGTGGGAAAACAACCAACTCACCACGCAAGAAGTCCACCGCTTCCCCAATGGCCTTCGCTCGCTCGGCGGTCACGACTACTGGGACATCGCCGGTCTCTGGACCCAAGTGCAAATCGGCCTAGCCGCGGCAGCGAAGCTCCTTCCCAAAGGTCAAACGCTTGCCTCCGTGGGAGTCGACACGTGGGGCGTTGACTATGTGCTCCTCAATGACGCCGGTCGGGTCGTATTTCCGACCCACGCCTACCGCGACGCCCGCACCCAACGTGGCCTCACGCGCCTGCGTAACACCCGGGCCGCTTATGCCCGCATCTATGCCGCTACCGGCGTCCCCGCCGTCTTCTACAACTCATCCCTTCAACTCGCCGAGACCGTCGAGCGCTGTCCGGCGATCACCGACCTCGCCTCGCACTGCCTTTTCCTCCCCGACTACTTTAACTATCTCCTGTCCGGTCGCATGGCCAACGGCATCTCGATCGCGAGCACGTCCCAACTCCTCGATGTGCACCGCGATGAATGGTCGCAGGCTACCCTGAAGTATTTCCGCCTCCCACCGCAGTGGTTGAGCAATCCTATTAATTCTGGCACCAAACTCGGCCGCGTTCGCCAACAAGCCGGACTCGAGAAAACCACCACCATCGCCGTCCCCGGCCACGACACCACCTGCGCTTACGATGCCATGCCCGCGAGCCCTGACGGCACGGATATTTTCCTCAGTTCGGGCACTTGGTCGCTGGTTGGATTTGAGAGCGACCAACCTCTCCTCGGCGCCGAAGCTCAAGCCGCCAACGTCGCTAATGATCGCACCGGACGCGGCGGCTACCGCCCCCTCGTCAACGTCATCGGATTGTGGCTACTGGAGGGAATTTTGGGCTCGTTCGCTTCCCGTCCCACCAGCGCCACCGGCTGGAAGATGCTCATTAAAGCGGCCACCAGTCTTCCCGCGCCTAAACGACTGCTCGACGTCACGGATCCCGCCTTCGCCAACCCTCCATCGATGAAGGCCGCCATCGACGCGCAACTCAAACGCCACGGTGCCCCCCCCCCGCGTGATCTCACCCGCTACGTGCGCCTCATCTGCGACTCGCTCGGGCAAGGTCATGCCGATGTAGTATCTCGTTTTGCCCGCCTCGCCGATCGCGAATTCAAACGTATCCTCATGGTCGGCGGCGGCGCTAAAAACGCCCTGCTCTGTCAGGCCACCGCCAACGCGGCCGGCCTTCCCGTCCTCGCTTACCAACTCGAAGGCTCCGCCATCGGCAACCTCGCCAACCAACTCATCGCCCTCCGCGCCGTCAAAGACCTCTCCGCCTTTCGCGCCACCCTCACCGCCACCCTGAAACCAAAAACCTACCACCCGCAGCACTAACTTCTCCCCCGTGGGTCGGGCTTTACGCCCGACATCCGACCGCCGCTTGGCTCGTTGCCTCTCCGCGCTTTCGCTCTCCGTTTAATCAAAAAATATCCTGCCTCTTAGGCCCAAAAATCACTTCCCCTGCGCAGCGGCAGCGAAGCCATTCGTGGTTAAGACCTCTGCCTCTCGACCCACATCCCCTTCCACCACCTCACTCGCCATGCCCACATCCCAACAAATTTCCGCCGCCTACCAACTCGCTCGCGACTCCTATGCCGAATTCGGCGTCGATACCGAGAAAGCCATTCGCAAAGCCCTCTCGATCCCCATCTCCCTGCACTGTTGGCAAGCCGATGACGTGCGCGGACTCGAAACTCCCCGCGAAGGCCTCGAAGGCGGCGGCATTATGTCCACGGGCGGCTACCCCGGGCGCGCCCGCAACGGCGACGAGATGCGTTCCGATCTCTCCAAGGTCCTGGATCTCCTGCCCGGTAAACAACGCCTGAACCTGCACGCATTCTATGCTGAGACTGGCGCCAAATCCGTCGAACGCGACGCTCTCGAGCCTTGTCACTTCAACAACTGGCTCGATTGGGCGAAATCCGAAAAGATCGGCCTTGATTTCAACCCCACCTACTTCGCCCACCCCCTGGCCAACGACGGCTACACCCTTTCCCATCGCGACAAAAAGATCCGCCAATTCTGGATCGACCACGCCCACGCTGCCCGGCGCATCGCGCAACACTTCGGCCAGCAATTGAAGAGCCCTTGCGTCAACAATCACTGGGTTCCCGATGGTGCCAAGGACGTCCCCGCCGATCGCTTTGGCCCCCGGCAACGTCTCCGTGATTCTTACGATGCCATCTTCGCCGACACCAAAATTAACCGCGACCTCTGCATCGATGCCGTCGAGGGCAAACTCTTCGGCCTCGGCAGCGAGGAATACGTCGTTGGTTCACAGGAGTTCTACTCCAACTACGCCTTGAGTCGCGACCTCACGCTGTGCCTCGACCTGGGTCATTTTCACCCCACCGAATCCGTCGCCGACAAAGTGTCCACCCACCTTCAGTTCCACCGGAAACTCCTCGTCCACACCAGCCGTCCCGTGCGCTGGGATAGCGATCACGTCGTTACGCTCGACGACGCCGTGCGCAACTTCTTCCTCGAAATCGCCCGCGGCAAAGCCTGGAACAAGATCTTCGTGGCCCTCGATTTCTTCGACGCATCCATCAACCGCATCGCCGCCTACGTCATCGGCACCCGCGCCACCCGCCAAGCTATCCTTGCGGGATTACTCGATCCTTCCGCCCGACTCAAAGCCGCCGAAATGGCCGGCCGCGGCCACGAGCGCCTCGCCATTATGGAGCACTCCCGCGCGCTGCCATGGGGAGCCGTGTGGGACGAACTTTGCCAACGGGCCGACGTGCCCGCCGGCGCCGATTGGCTCGCCGAGGTCGCGACCTACGAGAAAGACGTGCTCTCTCAGCGCGACTAGTCGGCATTTTCGTGCTTCTTTGCGATCTTGGCTTTGAGGTTGAATCGCCAGACTCCGACCCACCTCTAGCCGAGTTCTTCTGTTTCACGCCGTGCTTCTTCGTCTCCCCAACCAAATCCGATCACCGCACGTCCCGTAAAATCCATCAGTGCTAATCCGGTCCGCGCTAGCCGCTTGTCATCGTCCGCCGAATCGAGCTGCACCATCAATCGGTCTTCACTTACTCCGCCACCTCTTCATCAAAAGCCATCCGGTCAGCACAACGATTCCATCCCTCTTAGTAAAATAACCCTCCCGCTCGATCCGAATCTGTGTCAACCACAGCCAATCCGTGGTTCAACGGAGTCCTGCCTCCGATATGGAAGGCCAAGGCCATCTCCAGCACATCAGCCCTCAAGGCGTCGTGGGCAGCCAAAGGCTCTCGTGTCCTCTGCGTGGTTAAAAACAATCCTGCCTCCCCCCCCCACCCACCCTCAATTTGAAAATGTCCTCATCATCAGACGTAGTCCTCATCGGTAGCGGAATTATGTCCGCCACGCTCGGCGTCCTCCTCAAACGACTCGACCCAAAGATAACGATCACGGTCTACGAGGTCGCCGAAACCCTCTCCCCCGAGGCATCCCATGGCTGGCACAACGCCGGCACGGGCCACGCCGGCATTTGCGAATTAAGCTACACGCCACACCAAGAGGCTGATGGTAGCGTCAATGTGACAAAGGCGATCGATATCTTTCAAGAATTCGAATCCTCCCTCCAATTTTGGTCTCAATCCGTCAAAGACGGCATCCTCCAAGATCCCTCCAGTTTCATCAATCCCGTGCCCCACGTCAGTTTCGTGCGCACGGCCGAACAGGTTGACTACCTGCGTGCCCGTCACTCCGGCTTGGCCGAACATCACTTCTTTAAGTCGATGGAATTCTCCACCGATCCTACTCAGATCGGCCACTGGGCTCCGCTCCTGACCGAGGCCCGCGACGACGAACCAGTCGCGGCCACCAAAATGAATGGAGGCAGTGACGTAAACTTTGGCGCCCTCTCCCGACAACTTCTCACCTGGCTCGCCCAACAAGAGGGCTGTGAGGTTCATCCTGGCCATCGGGTGGTCGGTCTCGATCGCAACTCAGCCGGGGGTTGGCACGTGCAGACCAAGCAAAACAAGACCGGATCAATCTCTACCTGTGACACCAAGTTCGTATTCGTCGGAGCTGGCGGAGGGAGCATTTTACTCCTCCAAAAGGCCGGTCTGCCCGAGGCCAAAGGATTAGGTGGGTTCCCCATCGGCGGGCAATGGCTCGTTTGCAAAGACCCGGCCATCGTGGATCGCCACCAAGCCAAGGTCTACGGCCAAGCCCTCGGCGCCGCCCCCACCATGGCCGTGCCTCATCTCGATACCCGCATCATCGACGGTAAGAAGAGCCTCCTCTTTGGCCCCTTCGCGGCGTGGACCACCAAGTTCCTGCACGAACACGGGCGGGCCATCGATCTACCGCTATCGATCAAACCCCACAATTTGATGACCCTAATCAAGATCGGTTGGGGCAATTTCGATCTCGTGCGCTACATGATGCAACAGGGCACCCAAAGTATGGGCGATCGCATGAAGGTGTTACGGGAATTCTACCCCGGCGCGGAGGAAAAAGACTGGCAGCTTATCGACGCTGGCATTCGCGTGCAGGCAATCAAGAAAACCGATGGCGAAGCCGGTATCGTCCACTTCGGCACCGAAGTCCTCACCAGCGCCGATCGCAGTATGTCGGCACTCTTGGGCGCCTCACCCGGCGCCTCCACCTCCGTGCACATCGTGACCGAAGCCATCCAAAAGAGCTTCCCGCATCTCCTCGAGGGGGAGGCTGGAATCCAACGCATGCGCCAAATCATTCCGACCTTTGCGATGGATCTCAAACCCCCCGCGGCCGGCGATCAATTCGAAGCCCTCGCCCGGCCCGCCCGCGAAACACTCGGACTCAATTTTGACTAAGCCTAGGTCCCGCCATATGGCTTGGACGCCGACATTACGGCGTCCATGGACGAGTTCCCGGAGCAACGACTAACCCGAGTGATACTCCCCAAAGGGTGGCATTTACCCGACTGCCAGAAAGTTAGCTGTCGCTAATTTGCGGTGTAATCCCACCCGCCCAAGAGCTTCAGATTTTAACGCCCAGCCGCCAGGCACGAGGACCGCGGGTGAGAGGTTTAATTTCGAACTTTTACGAGCTTTGCTACTCTGCTCCTTGGGATCAAATCGATCAATGTCGTTCAAGCGATTGATATGAGTCTCAGTGCAACTCCGGTTTTCCGCTGTGCACTCTGAGGTCAATTGCCGTCTCTCTGGTTGAGGTCAGGATGTCTGAGGCTCGGCGTTGAGCAATTTCACCTGTCGTCCTACGTTAAGTGACCCAAAAAATCCCGCCGACTCGAAAGACGGCGGGATTTGAATTTTTTGAGATCAGCGCCAGCGACGCCTATCCCCTAGGAGCTTGTCGGACTTAACCCCTCGAAGCGATCTATAGGCTCAAGGATGACTTCAAAGTTCGCCGCGAAGTGATTGGATTGAGACTGAGGCACCTTCGAGGCCGTCTTATTGAGATTCGTTTCTAAGTCCGACAGGCTGCTAGGGGATTTCGTAGACTTCGATGAGTCCGATACCAGACGCTCCACCCACTCCGCTAATCTGCACAGTGTAAGCACCTGGCTCTAGGCTCAACACCATGGCTGCATCCTTACTCCCGGCAGCGAACTGGAATGCACCTGTCGTGGTGGAAGCGGCACTGACCGCAGCAGCGCTTACGCCCCAATCGTCGTTACTGGCGATTTGGGTTTGGCCCCTGAAGAGCTTGATCTGCGGATCGCTCAATGCGCCCTCGAGACCGAAGCCTGCGAGTGCCGGACCAGCGCCACGGAGTAGCACCCGCTTCGGCACGGAACCCGAGACCACAAAGCCTGCGACCACGGTGCCGTCACCCGCACCCACGGCAGCGCGAGTCGAGATATTGAAGAGCTTCTGTCCCGCAACCGGAGCCGAGAGGTCATAGACTTCGATCAGAACCACGCCGGTTCCTCCATTGGAACCACCTGCCACCGCGGTGTAAGCACCTGGCGCAAGTGTTTCGAGTAGCACTGAGTCAGCGTTAGCCGCGTCGAGCGCAAATGCACCAACGGAAGCGGCAGCGGCGACGACCTCATCTACATTTCCAGCCGTGGACCAACCGGTATTGGAGGCCAATGAAGTCTGACCTTGGAACAACTCGAGCTTCGGTGCGCTGAGCACACCCGTGACGCCAAAGTCAGCTAGACCCGGACCAATCGCCCGGATAAGAACCGATTTAGAGTCCTGACCAGTGATGACGAGACCAGCCACCGTTTTCTCGCTACCCAAGCCGGCCACCGCACGAGAGGAGATGTTAACCAGACGTTGCGTCGCGATGACCTCCGCACTGCCACCTGAGAAGGTCGTCTTCGTTCCGGCGCTATCGGTGACCTCAGCCGCGATGGTCGCGGATGCGGCGGAAACGGTAGCGATCACGATGTTATTATTAACGGTCGTCACCGCAATTGCACCTTCGCTACTCGCCGTGCCCACACCCGCATCACCACCAGTGGCGGTTTTGGAGACAATCAAAACCTTACCGGATGGTGCCACGATCGTGAACGTCGAGTCATCCGTGCCAGTCGAGGAGGCCTGATAATAACCGGCCGATTCGTTCCCCCCCTCTTCCTTAGTGGCAGTCATCGATAGACCAGCAACACCGGTAACCGTGCCGGCGACTTTTCCGTCTCGGGAGATCGTTGCACTGAATACCACTAGGTCTCGCGCGGTTGTCGGCAGTCCGCCATCGGCGATACCCACGGCTTGATCAGCCGCACCTTCGCGAATACCAGCTGCGCCCGTGGGAGGGGTGTTATTAACTTCCAAGATGAAGCTACCGTCGTCGGCGACCGTCACGGTGCCTTGGACATAGAGACCCGCGACTTGATCGAAGCCAAGGAACGTGCCGGTGTTATCAAGATTGATGGTCACCGCGAAGGAACCACGACCTTCACCGAAGGTTCCAAAGTAGGTGCCTCCAAAGCTGACTTCAATGAAGCCTAGGAGCGCATTTCGGGAGGTCACGCTGCCCGCACTGTTGGTCACGACAACTGAGTAGGATCCGGCATCGGCAGCCTGGGCCGACTCGACGGTGTAAGACGCGCTCGTGGCGCCAGCAATAGCGACACTGTTGAGTCTCCACTGGTAAGTGGGCTCAGGAACACCGGAAGCAACCACGGTAAAGGTCACCGAGCCGTCTTTGACGACCGTGCTGTTCCGAGGTTGTGAAGTGATGACTGGAGCCACGTCGGCAGTGCTCACTGTGACCCGGGCAATACTACTCTTGGCCGAGCCTTGTGAGTTGGTCGCAACAACGTGGTAGGACGCTTGATCAGCGGCCTTCGCATCAGCGATGGACAGACTTGTTCCGATCTCACCCGAGATTGCGGCGTTGTTTTTGAACCACTGGAGGGTCGGCGCTGGGTTGCCCGCGACTTCCACGGTGAGCGTCGCTACCGCACCCGTGCGCACACTGGCATTAGCGGGCTGCTTCGTGAACGTTGGTGCCTTGAGCTCCTTGTCGACTTCGAGCGTCGCGCCGGAGGAAGTAACCGATCCCACCACATTGGTGACAACGGCGGTGTAACTACCGGCGTTCTCAACCGCGAGAGGAGAGATCGTCAACGTCGCACTGGTGGCGCCGGAGAGAGTCGTGCCGTCCTTCTTCCACTGGTAGGTGAAGGGACCCGTGCCAGTCGCACTGACTGAGAAGGTGAAGCTTTCGCCCACCACCTTCTTACCACCCGCTGGGTTAGTCGTAATCACTGGAGGCGTTGGCACCGCGAGTGTTGCCGCCGAGCTCGTGACGGCACCTTGGGCATTGGATACCACTACGGTGTAGTCGCCCGCATCGGTGCCCTTGAGGCCCGAGAGGGTAAGCGTACTGCTAGTCGCACCCGAGATCGCCGAGCCACCCTTACGCCATTGGTAGGTTGGGGTCGGCGTGCCCGTAGCAACCACCGTGAAGGTGAAGCTACCTCCCGCATTCACACTGCCACCCGTAGGCTGCGTTGTAATCACTGGGATTTCACGCACTGTGAGGGTCACGGTCTCCGAGGTTGCGGCGCCGAGCGAATTAGTGGCGACGAAGTAGAAGGTGCTACCCGAGTCGTTCAGCTGCACGTCAGTCAGGGTGAGCACCCCGTCGGCGCTGCTCACCGGCGAACTATTACGGAACCACTCGATCGTTGGATCTGGGTTACCCACACCGTGAGCACTCAATGTAACCGTGCTGCCCACTCCCACCGCTTGATCGGTCGGCTGGGTCGTCACTTCAGGAGCGAATTGCACGTCGAGCGTTGCTGGTGTGCTCGTCACCGAACCCACGCCGTTATCCACGACGACGGTGTAGTCACCGGATTGGGCTCGGGTTGTAGCGGAGATACCGTAAGTCGCATCAGTCGCTCCAGCAATGTCTGTTCCACCGAGCTGCCATTGATAGGTCGGAGTTGGATTACCGGTCGCAACAACTGCGAATGAAGCAGGCATGCCCTCTTCGACCGTAGCACCGGTCGGCTGGCTCGTGATGGCTGCGCCTTCGTTAACCGTCAGGGTAACCCTGTCGGAGTCCACAAAGCCTTCAGAGTTCGTCGCTTTGAGGAAGAACGTCGCTCCATCGTCGGACAACTGAAGATTATCGAGCGTCAGCTCACCTTCAGTTGCACCCGAAATAGGGGAATCATCCCGGAACCATTGGAAAGTGGGCTCCGGATTAGCATCACCTTCGAGTTCGAATGTCACCGAACCACCCACGCCGATAGTCATATCGGTTGGCTGCTGCGAGATCTCAGGCTTGAACAAGACGTCAAGCGTGGCCGCAGCACTGGTCACCTCACCGATCGGATTAGTCACCGTCACGGTGTAGTCCGCTGAATCAGTGCGTGAAGTTGAAGTGATTGAGAGTGTGTCCGAGGTCTCTCCCGTAATTTCTACGCCCGCCTTTTTCCATTGGTAGGTCGGAGTCGGATTACCGCTGGCGATGACCATGAAGCTCGCAGGGCTACCTTCAGAGGCCGTCGTGGATTCTGGCTGAGCCGTGATGGCTGGACCCTCGTTGACCGTGAGAGTCACTTCCGTCGAGGTAACCGCATCCACTGAATTGGTCACGACTACATCAAACTTTGTGCCATTCTCCGGCGCTTCTAATCCGCCGAGAGTGAGGCTCATTCCAGTTTCGCCGGAAATCGGTGAGCCATCACGTCGCCACTGGAAAGTGGGCATTGGCGCACCTTCAGCAATCACCGTGAAGACTACGCTTCCCCCAACTCCCGAAGTCTGATCGGTCGGTTGGGTCGTGATTTCTGGACCAAAGTTAACGTCGAGTTGGGCCCCGGCACTTGTTACGGCACTGACCGAATTGGTGACAACCACCGTGTAAACGCCTGCATCGCCGCGGTTAGTCGCAGCAATATCGAACGAGGCCGCGACTTCACCTGCAATGTCTTGGCTATCGCGTTGCCACTGGTAAGTCGGCATCGGATTGCCGGTCGCGGTGACCGAGAAACTTACCGCGCTGCCTTCGTTTACGGCGGCGGCAATAGGTTGGGCCGTGATAGCCGGTCCTTCATTCACCGTTAGGGTCACCTCGCTTGAAGTATCCGTTCCCACCGAGTTACTCACGACCACGTCAAACGTCGCGCCGTTGTCCGAACTGTCTAATCCATTTAGGGTCAGGGTCGGTCCAGTTTCGGTCGAGAGATTCTGACTATTCCGACGCCAAACATAGGTCGGCATCGGAGATCCATCGGCCGTCACGCTGAAGACAACGCTACCGCCCACCCCTGAAGTCTGATCGGTAGGTTGGGCGGTGATCACTGCCGCGTAGTTGACCGTCAAATCAGCCGATTCACTCACCTGCTCACCGGCAGCGTTGCTGACCGTAACCGAGTAAGTTCCCGCTTCTTCGCGCGTCACACTCGAGATCTCGAAGACACTATCTGTCGCGACAGGTCCCGCAATCGGAGACCCATTTTTGTTCCACCGGAATGTGAGCGGCTCAGTGCCAATTGCTCCCACCGCAAAACTGACAAAAGTACCTTCGTTGGCTGTTTGAGTCATCGGCTGCGTCGTAATTACCGGTGGTTCGATCACCATCAGCATCGCGGCATCGCTGGTCACAGTATTGACCGAATTCGTGACCATCACGTCATAGCTGCCAGCGTCGGCTGGTTGAACTCCGGTGATTTGGAGAGTCACATTTGTCTCGCCCGTGATTGGGCTACTGTCTTTCCGCCATTGGTAGGAAAGTGGAACCGCACCGCTGGCGGTCACGCTGAACGAAATATCAGAACCCTGATTAACGGTCATCGAAGCCGGTTGAGCCGTAATCGCCGGAGCTGCGTTAATCGACAGAGTGGCGGGCTGGCTGGTCGCGGAGCCCTGGCTGTTCGTGGCGATCAGCGTGTAAGAACCGGCATCAGCAACGGAAACCACCGAGATATTCAGATCAGCCGAGATTTCACCAGTGATATCAGAGCCATCCTTCTGCCATTGAAACGTAGGAGTCGGGTTGCCTGATGCGGTCCCAGAGAAACTAGCCGAACCAGCCTCATTAACCGTCAACGACTGAGGATCCGCCGTAATCGCAGGTGCCGTAGGAGGCGCCGCGACCGTAATTGGACCGAGGGCAGCATTAAGTTCGGTGCTGTTACCACTGACCTTATATAGGACCTGTCCTGCGATGCTCTGATCGGTCGTGAGCCCAGAAGCATAGTTCAGAACAACCGAGAAAGAAATCGAGTTAGCTGGCGCACTTAAGTAGGCGAATCCCGCTGCGCCGGTGTCACCTTGATTAGGGGGGATGGGAGGAACATTAGATCCAGAAACACTCGCGAAGCTCCAACCATCAGGTAGGGCAATATTTACCCCCAAGGTCGACAGCGTCTGCCCCGTGTAGACGAACGCCACGTCAAACGTGGCCGACCCTCCTGCAGGATCAAAATTGGTGGTAGTCGTGGTGAACGATGCCGTTTGAGCGGAAAGCCCAAATGCGCTGACGAAGGCCAGTAAAGCCATCGTGATCCATTTTTTATAGCTAGTGATTTTCATTAGAGTATTTTCGAAAAATTAAGCGGGGAAATCCCTCAGATTACGACTTCGCGTAACTGACTGCGTTATAAATGACTAGACTGAGTTAGTAATTCAGGCGGTGCCGCACAATCCTAATCAGGTAGAAACGGGACAAAAACTGCGACCACCACCAATAGCGACAATCTGACCTAGTCAAAAATCGAGGCGTCAGAAAACGCCCACCCACCCAATCAGCGATCAAGTGAGGAGCCGAAACCGCCGGGCGTTCCTCCTCCTTTTGGAAGGAAACAATCATTAGAACTCGCCCTCTAAGTCGTCCAAGTCGTGAAACAAGATATCCATCGTCCCTCCTTAGATGACCACACAACCGCCCAGCCCTTTCTCAACAATCCGCAGTTCATCCACGAATGTGCCCTTGGCCGAAACCAAGCCCCTGATCATCCCTACCTCTCGCTCTCGCCAGATTTCGGCAATGAACCCGCGAGACCGAACCCACGATTCTTGGCGCGTGCCAACAGCACGGCATCAACGAACAGACCTTCCACCCCTAGCAGCCTGTCGGACTTAGGATTAAAATAACATTACAGGTTGACTATCAACGTATAAAGAATTTTTATACGTCCATGGCCACACGATTCGTCATTATAGATCGGGACACCCCGTTGCTGCTGCCGCCGGACTTGCGCGATTGGGTGCCGTCGAGCCATCTGGT
>Ga0335398_10000676_pt1 | contig 59895 bp, 53 predicted proteins | sample BON03_FD_205742 | JGI IMG/M metagenome (GOLD analysis project Ga0335398, IMG submission 205742) | Freshwater microbial communities from Lake Bonney liftoff mats and glacier meltwater in Antarctica - BON-03 (spades assembly) (version 2) | ecosystem: Environmental > Aquatic > Freshwater > Ice >... | reverse complement strand
TTAAAAAACATGGCTATAGAGCGAAAAGCTTATTCAAATATGGTTTGGATTATATCGCAAACATCTTGTTAAACCCTCAAAATCAATCAAATGTAAACGCTTTTGATTTTTTGTCATGTAGTTAGCTCAAAATGTTATATTTGTGTTGAAATTATTACTAAGTATGACGCTGGGTAAAATCTATAATCTATACAAAGCCCTTGACGAGGAATCAATTTTACTCTCGTTTAAAGGAGTTTTTACAGCAGATTTACTGACATCTATACTTCAGATAATGGAATCTAAATTGTCTTATTTAGCCGAAAGTCCAAAAATAAAAAAAAAGATGTTTAATGTTCTGGTAGAATGTTTGCAAAATCTTTACCATCATGTTGATGATAGTGAAATGATAAAGGATGGAGATGGTTTGATAAATAGCAGTTCAGCTTTGTTAATGATTACAATAGTTGAGGGTTCATTCTTTATCCGCACAGGTAATTATGTTTTTAATGAAGCCTCAGTCGCCCTTGAAGACCGACTAAAGAAAATCAATAGCCTTGACAAGGAAGATTTAAAATCATATTATCAAAAAGTGCTAAACGACGGCAATCGCTCGCAAAAGGGAACAGCTGGCTTAGGCATGATTGATATTGCAAGAAAATCAGGTAATAAACTGGAATATGAGTTTGTAGAAGCAGGTGATAATCACCACTTTTTTTGCCTTAATATAAAAATTGACTGACATTTTATTTAGAGAATATGGAAAATTTAATAATAGACGGTTCAGCAAAAACACCAGCTGTTCAATTTGATTTTGAAAATGGATCAATGGAACTTAGAGGGAGATCAATTCCAGAGAATTCTGTTGAGTTTTATCAGCCCTTGAATGAATGGTTTGAAGCTTACGCGAAGGTTCCAAAAAGAAAAACAGTAGTAAACATTAAACTGGAATATTTTAATACGTCTTCCTCAAAATGTATTTTGGATTTATTCAAAAAGCTTGAAAGTTTAAACGGTTCGTCTACTGAAGTAATTATCAATTGGTATTTTGAACAAGATGACGAAGATATGGAGGAAGCAGGAGAAGATTATCAAGCCATCATTGGACTTCCTTTCAATATGATAGAAGTCGAAGAAATCTAAACCAAGTGAAAATTGGCTTAACAGGGGGAATTGGTGCTGGAAAATCATTGATATCAAGTATTCTGGAGTCACTGTCTTACCCTGTTTTTAATTCTGATAAAGAGGCCAAAGAAATAGTTGAGCAGAATGAAACTGTTAAAAATAAAATTATTCAGCTTTTAGGTCAAAATGCTTATCAAGACGGTTCGTATAATAGTCTCTTTATCGCAAACATTGTGTTTCATGATGATAATGTGTTGAAACAGCTCAATGAAATAATTCACCCCGCCGTCAAACAAGCATTTATTGATTATTCGGCAAATCAACAATCGAAATTAGTCTTTAATGAAGCAGCAATTTTGTTCGAAACAGGCGCTTACAAATCTTTCGACAAAACTATTTTAGTCTGTGCTAATGAGGAAGTCAGATTAAAAAGAGTTGTTGCTCGCGATGGTTCAACTAAAGATGAAATTTTAGCCCGATTTGCGAAACAATGGCCAAATGAAAAAAAAATCCCGCTAGCTGATTTCATCATAGAAAATGACGATGAAAAATCCGTGCTTCTTCAGTTAGATGAAATTCTAAATAAATTGATTTAATTTATTTATCAGTCATATCCTCATAATCCTCGAAGGTATTTGAATCTTCTAAACTGCCAACATTATTTTGACCATTTATCGGCTTTGGGGCAACTAACAATAAAATCGATTGTACAATTTTCCCAAATACAGATATCAAAAAGAAGAGACCTATTATTTTGAAAATAAATCCGAAAAATGCGGCGTTTTCTATGCTTAGTATACTTTCTTTAAACCAATTTGAAATTGCATTGTCAGCCAGGTTTGGGTTGTAAATACACGTTGTGAAGTAGGCTAGTGACAATAAAACAAGCACTATTTCTATAGCTAAATTAAAATGTTTTGTATTCGGATTCTGTCCGCTTTGAATAAACGAAAACAGTAAACCCTTTCTCTGGTTTTTTTGTAATTTACTTGTAAAGTAAAAAAGCAATATCATGGCAGTCGTCACAACTGAATTTTGACTTAATGATAAACTAGAATCTTGCTCACAACAAAATAAAATAGTTACTTGGACCAAGAAAAGATATTGTATTGCTTTTAGTCCATAATGAGCGAACAATGATCTGTTTTGACTAGCACTTACGATCCTTAAAGCAAATTGAAAAAGAGTCCATAAAAAACCAAAAATGGCTAGTATGACACCAAGACGAAAAATAGTATTAATGATTTCCACATTACAAAAATGCTCAATTTTCTCAAGTCAAGAACCATAAGCTTAATAAATTCAAGTTATTTAACAAGAGATATCAGTGTCTTTGCCTTTCAAAAAGAGCGAATCGTTATCTTTAGACCAATAAATAAAAAAAACTATGAGATATATTAAAATTGCGTTTTTCTTTTTATTCGCTACTTCCGTTTCTTTCGCGGAGGAAGGAATGTTAATACCCTCTGTTATTCAGGCTTTTGAGTCAGACATGCAAGCGATGGGAATGAAATTAAGCGCAAAAGATATTTATGACGTTAACTCGTCAAGCTTGAAAGATGCAGTGTTACATTTTGGCGGAGGATGCACTGCTGAGTTGGTTTCTGACAAAGGACTTCTGTTAACAAACCATCACTGCGGTTATAGTCAAATTCAAGCGCACTCTTCTCTTGAAAAAGATTACTTAAAGTATGGATTTTGGGCAAAAAGTTTAAGTGAAGAATTGCCAAATCCAGGACTTTATGCAGCGCGAATGGTGCGAATCGATGATGTTACTCAATCCGTTCTATTTGGTATTTCAAATAATATGACGCAAGAACAAAAGAGTATAAAAATGCGAACGAATGTGGCTACCCTTATTGAGGACGCTGAAAAAGGAACCAATTATAAAGCAGAAATAAAAGCTTTCAATTATGGCAACGACTACTATATGATAGTTAAAGAAATTTTTAATGATGTACGTTTAGTTGGTACGCCTCCTAACTCAATTGGAAAATTTGGTGGAGATACAGATAATTGGGTTTGGCCGAGACATACAGGCGATTTTTCTGTTTTTCGCGTTTACGCTGGAAAGGATAATAAGCCAGCAAATTATAGTTCTGAAAATATTCCTTATACGCCATTGCATTTTCTCCCGATTTCCATGCTGCCGAGAAAAACAGGCGACTTCACTATGGTTTACGGTTTTCCTGGAACAACAGAACAGCATCTGGTTTCGGCACAATTAAAATATATTATGGACAAAGAACGCCCTGCACGAATTTCAATGCGCGAAAAGTCTTTATCGATAATAGACGCAGGGATGCGCTCATCTGATCAAATTAGAATTCAATACGCATCTAAACAGGCAAGAATCGCCAATGCGTATAAAAAATGGATAGGCCAAATTGGGGGTTTGCGAGAATTGGGCGCTGTAGAAGTGAAAGAAAAATACGAAACCGAATTCCAAAATAAGGCAAATAGTAATCCTAAGTGGAAAGAAGATTACGGAAATTTAATAAATGAAATGAAAATAGTGGCGGATGAAGGAGTAAAGTTTGATTTCGCTTACGCAATGGTTCTTGAGTATGTTTTTACAGGATCAGAAATGTTTGCACAGGCACGCCAATTTTCAGATTTAATAGATAATTACGATGAACTTTCGGCTTCTGGTAAATTGGACGAAAAGTTAGTAGCAATGGAAAAGGGGCTAGATGGCTTTTTTAAAAACTATGATGTAGGAGTTGATCGTGAAATTTTTGAGCTTTTAACTGCGGAATATATACAACAAATAGGAAAAGATAATTTGCCATCAATTTTAAAAGTCAATTCAGCTTCCGCTTTGGCCAAGTCTATTTATTCCAAATCAATTTTAGTAGACATCGGAAAATCGAAAGCTGTCCTTGGAAAATTAAATAAAAGGAAGATAAAAAAACTGCAAAATGATTTTGGAATACAATTGTTCAGAGATATATACGATAACTTTAAAACAGAAGTTGTACCAGGTGTTCGGACATTTAATTCAGATATGGATGAATTATTGAAAACATATGTAAAAGCTAAAAAAGAGATGTTTCCAGATGTGAAATATTGGGCCGACGCAAATGGCACCATGAGAATTACTTATGGTAAATTGGAGGGAAGTGCCCCAACAGACGGTATGACATATACTGAGCACACAACATCCGATGGAATTCTTCAAAAAAATAGAACAGGTAATCCTGATTTTGAATTGTTGCCAGATCTAATAGAATTGTACGAGAAAAGGGATTTTGGTTCTTATGCGCAAGATGGAGATTTATGGGTTTGTTTTAGTAGTTCGAATCATACAACTGGCGGTAATTCAGGTTCACCGGTTATAGATGGTGAGGGAAGACTCATGGGCTTAAATTTCGATAGAAGTTGGGAAAGTACAATGAGCGACTATATGTTTGATCCTTCTCGTTGTAGAAATATTGTTGTAGATATTCGTTACGTTCTTTGGGTAATGGATAAATATGCCAAAGCCACTCATCTCGTCGATGAAATGCAATTAGAGGGAAAAGAATAAACGGAATACTTTTAGCTTAACATTAATTATTTAACGTATTGTTTAAAGTGGCACGACTATTGGTTTCTACAGCTTAGGAAATCAAGAAAATTTATTATTATGAAAAAGGGACTTCTATACATCAATATTGCATTTTTCCTTTTGGGATCGATGCCTTCAGTATTTGCACAAGAAAATTCGAATTTTGATTCAGAATTTAGTGCTATTGATAAGGAATTGACAAACTGGGATGCTGTCCGAGGTAAATGGTTGGGAAGTTCTCTTAAAGCAATGTCTGTTAATCAACCAATTCCAGATAGAACATTTCCAGAGGATTTTTCTCCTGCGGAAATGATGCGTTTGGTTCCTGCAAATACAATGAATAATGTGCGACTGATTTCACAAACGCAAAGCCAAAATTCGAGAGATTTGTTGGTGCGTGAAAGATGGTCTAAAATATATAATTATACGAATAGGCCAACTTGTAAGTTAGTTATGGGAAGAACATATGGAGATCCACATTTGAAATCATTTGATGGAGCGTCCTATTCTTTTCAAACAGTCGGTGAATTCGTTTTAACTTCTGCTAATAACGGACAATTTGAGGTTCAAGTCAGACAGGAACCACAAAGAGATGACTTTTCTTTGAATACAGGAGTGGCCATGAAAGTAGGAGGCGATCGTTTGGGTATATACGCACGAGATAATAATGATGCTTTTAATTCATCAGTTATGTTGAACGGAATGCCTTTGGAAATTGGAAGTAGAACATACTATTTACCGCATGGCGGTACAATCCGGAACTCAGGAAGAAACTATCTCGTAACTTGGCCTTCTGGTGAAACTGTTTCTGTCGATATGAGTCGAACTGGAGGAATGCCATTTATGAACCTTGCGGTTCAAGTATATCCTTGCGCTTCAACGAACTACTCTGGATTAATGGGCAATGCAAATGGAGATAGACGGGATGATTTCGATACCGATAGAACAAATTCTAGAGGAAGTGTATTTGCAAGTGGTTCAATGTCAGATAATTTTGAAAAAGAACGTCTTGCTTTTTTAGCCAAGGATTTTGCAAATGCACATCGTATATCTTCTCAAAGATCTTTGTTTGATTATAGTATTGGTCAGAATACAGTGACATTTACAGATTACAGTTACCCAAGAGTTCACAGAACATTAAATGATATTCCAAGTAAGAGAAGAACGGACGCTCGGAATATCTGTGCCGCAAGCGGTTTGACTGGAAATGATCTGGATGCATGTATTTATGATCAGGCTTTTTTAAATATAGAGCCTATTCGACCGCCAGTTATAATAGATAGGACGGATAGAGTAATTTTAGGTAGAGTTGATCGCGAAACGCCAAATATTAATCCAACTAGAGAAACACCAAAAACAAATAATTCTGATACTAGGGAAGTTCCAAACGGCAGCTCAATTTCACGTCCGTTAAAGGAGGATAGTAGAGTAGACGAAAGAATTGGTAATGATGTCAAAATTGAGTCTGGAGAAGCTAAATGGGATTCAAGAGAGGTGGAGGAAAGAACTACTGTGAATACTTCTAATGAAAGTGTTGTTCGTCCGGTTGGAAATTCAACTAGTAAAGAAGAAAGAGTAGAGAAAGTCAGTTCCTCAGAATCTAATCCAAATACTGTGACATCTCCAGAGAGAACTGAACCAACTCCACAAACAAAAGTGGTAAAAACGAATCCAAGAGTTGTTTCTCCAAAGGAAGTACCAAAGCCGATTAAGGTGGTGAAGCCCAAAACACGAACACCAACTAAAATACCTACGTCGATACCAGTACCAAAAAAAACAGTGCCGAGTCCAAGTAGAATTGGAGGTTAGGAAAGAAAAAAAGCTTCTGAGAAATCAGAAGCTTTTTTCGTTGTACTAAAAAATTTATATCCTTTATATGTGAAGTGCTCTTTTTGAAGTAGCATCTAGGGCTGCTTCCTTTACACCTTCGGAGTAAGTTGGATGTGGATGACATATTCTCGCTATATCTTCAGCAGAAGCTCTATATTCCATAGCTACAACTGCCTCCATAATAAGATCCGCAACTCTCGGTCCAACCATATGAACGCCAAGTACTTCATCTGTATTTTTATCCGCGATTATTTTTATTACTCCAGCAGTATCCATACTCGCACGAGCACGGCCTAAAGCTTTTATTGGGAAACTTCCAATTTTAATTTCTGTACCAGCATCTCTTAGTTCTTTCTCTGTTTTACCTACAGAGGCAACTTCTGGCCAAGTATAAACGACACCAGGAATTAAATTATAATTTATGTGGGGCTTTTGCCCAGCAAGTATTTCCGCAACAAAAACTCCTTCTTCTTCCGCTTTGTGCGCTAGCATCGCTCCGCGTACAACATCTCCAACGGCGTATATATTTGGAATATTTGTTTGTAAATGTTCGTTTACTTGAACTTGTCCGCGTTCATTTAATTTGACACCAGCTTTTTCAAAACCTAGTCCTTCAGTAAATGGTTTTCGACCAACAGCAACTAAACAATAATCAGCCTCTAATTTAACTTCTTCGTTCTTTTTGTTCATCACAGTTAATTCAACAGATTTGCCTTTATTGACAACCTTTTGAACTTTGTGTTCCATATAGAATTTAAAGCCTTGTTTTTTCAAAACTTTACTTAGTTCCTTACCCATTGCTTCGTCCATCGTCGGTAAAATACTTGAAGCAAATTCAACAATTTCTATTTGACTACCAAGTCGACCATAAACAGATCCCAATTCTAGACCTATTACACCGCCGCCAATAACAATCATTTTTTTAGGTATCTCTTTTAGATTTAGTACCTCTGTTGAGGTAATAATTCTTTTTTTATCGGGTTCCATTCCAGGAAAGAAATTTGGCTTGGAACCAGTTGCAATAATTGTATTTTTTGATTTTATTTGTTGGGTAGTTCCATCGTTAGCTTTAATTTCAAGAGTTGTCGCGTCAACGAAAGTACCTAAGCCTTCAAATGTTGTGACTTTATTCTTTTCCATTAAAAACTTAACGCCATTGCAAGTTTGAGAAACGACGTCATCTTTACGCGCAATCATTTGTTTCAAGTTTGGAGAAACTTTACCTGTTTCAATACCGTGTTCTTTGAAATTGTGAACGGCATTGTGGAAATGTTCGGAAGAATCTAGTAATGCTTTTGATGGAATACATCCAACATTTAAGCATGTTCCACCTAATGTGCTGTATTTCTCAATTAAAGCTGTTTTCATGCCCAATTGTGCACATCGTATAGCGGCTACATATCCTCCAGGTCCAGATCCTATTATTGTTACATCAAATGATTCCATGCTGTTTTAAATTTTTTACAAAGTTAGAATTTCTGCGGAGTATAGTTAACCTCAATCGACAAATTATCATAATACAAATAGCGAAATGTGATAATTTGACCAAAAAAAAAAGACTGCCGAGTTCGACAGTCTTTTTCGTTTAATTATTTGAAATTACATTTTGATGAATTTCGTTGTTTCTGTTTGATTACCAGACATGAATTTAACAATGTAAGTTCCTCTCGGTAAATCAGCAGCTTCTATGTCTAAAAGACCTTCGCCTTTCGCCATTTTCGTTTGGATAGTTTTTACTTTAGAACCAGTAATGGAATAAATCGAAACGTTAATCGTTCCTGCTTGTGCCAAATTGAAGCTCAAAGTGGATGATGCTGTTGTTGGATTCGGATATGTTTTCAATTTCGTTTTGAAACTTTCATTATTCGAAGAGCCATTGTAATCAGCAACACTCAACAATGAAGTCGATGAGAATATACCTCGTCCATATGTTCCAATGTGTATTTCACCTGGTCTTTGGTTGCCTTCATCCCATGTTCTTGTAGACTGACGAACCTCATAAACTGGCGTTCCTTCGAAGCCCGCACTTGAATTCGTCCAAGAAACTCCACCGTCTGAGGAAACAAATACTCCGATGTGAGTGCCAACTACAATGATGTCGTCGTCGTCTCTATCAATTATCCCGTCATAAAGGAAAGGTGAGCTAGAACCCGATAATGAACTCAAGGTTGTAAAGGTTGGTGAACTAGTTCCTGCATTGAGAGATCGTCTTGCATTGCCAAGTCCCGGGAATACAATTAAGTCGTTTCCGTTATTAGGATTCAACGCGATACCTTCAACGGTTGTATTTAAAACAAGCGTTTTATTCGCATTGTTTGGCACTAAGGTATTTTCTAAAGGGAATGATGGATTGCTGCTGTATAAACTACCCAATCCGTCTATTCTGTAAATAGCACTTCCTGAAGAGATATAACATTTGTTAAGGTCTTTGGACCATTCAACATCAATACTATTGCCGCCAGCAGAACCAATACCACGAGCCATAATTACCCAATTGATATTGAGAACATTTGTTCTCAATGCGTTCCGTGTTCCCCAAAGTTCTCCACCATTTTTGGTTGTATAAACGTAGAACCAAGACTGGAATGGATCTGCCACTCGAACGAAATCCCAAGAAACACTTTGCGCAGTTGAATCTTTTCCTAATTCAATTACTTTATTAGAGATCGGGTGCTTAGCAAAATACCATTTATATGTACTCGTGCTAGCAACAACAACTGTATCAGCTCCAGATGCGAATTGAACTAATAAAGAATCGCCAACGGTTGGAGGCGCAGTACCAGAAATATAAGTGTAATTATAGTTTCCTAAAAGAACAGTTAATCCGTTGATAGCATTTTTAACTGAAATTCTCGTTTGTGTTAAAGCAGGATCATTTTCTACAAATGCATCATAATACATTGGTGTTGATGTGGTATAATTTATCGTATCACCAGTTGAAGCACTAGGAATACGAACATTCGCTCCTGCAGCATAATTTTTATTTGCTCCGTAGTCTACAGAATCTTTTGAATTAGGATCGAAATATTCTGCTAGACCGATTGCCGTGTGGAAAGGGAAATCAACAGCTGTATAAGTCGTTGGGTAATCTGGAACAAAATCAGATGTACTTTCACCTTTGTCGATAGATCTTCGAACCGTTCCAGATTGAGATGTTACGAACATTACTCTTGGATTGAAAAACGAAATCTCACATTGAACTCCATCTCCACCGCTTACCTCTCTAAACTCTTGGTAAGTTGATAAAGAGTAATCGTTGTATAATGTTCCATTATCTTGAGCACCTCCTATAACAGCCCCATATTTATCAAATGCTATACCGTAAAATTGCGTCACGTTGTAACCTCTGTTTGAAGGATAAAAGCTTGCACCTAAGTCGTTCGTAATTCCAATACCGCCATCATTACCAATATAAAAACGATTATTATTATCAAACTTCATTTCGTGGTTGTCAGCATGTACATATGTCTGAGTGGTAGGTGATGCGAACCAATTAGATAACTTATCGAAGCCTCCAGATATTGGATTGGTTCCAGATTGTTTCCATTTCCAAACATCTAAACCACCGATAAAAATTCTTTCAGGATCTGTTGGGTCAACAGCAACTATTGAATTATAACCAGCTTGACCGTTGTAGATGTTTAGGTTGCCTGTTTGACTAGCTGAACCAATAAATTGAGACCATGTGTCGCCGTTGTCTTGCGAAACATTCATTCCTTGTAAATTCGTGCTTGACGTTCTAGTAGCGTAAATATTGAATTTGCCTGAAGTATTTTTTGTAGAAGATATGGCATATTCGATTCGGGCTGCACCTTGAACGATTTGTGTTGCGCCAGAACCGGACTTATCAAAAAAGCTATTACCACTATCAGTGGACACGAATGTTTTGTTTGAACCAATTCCTGCAACAATTACAGTTCCATCATTTGAAACTTGCACTGCGCTACATCCACCCGAAGATGTTGAAATACTTGTTAAAGAGGCATCGCCGTACGTCCATGATTTTATTCCTGTCGGTGTTGCCAACCATGCAGTATTGCTGTTGGGCGCTGCAACTATTTCTTTTACTTGAGTAATAACTGAAGTTCCCGGCACTATTGACCAACTGATCCCATCATCTTCAGTTATGTAGACGCCGTTTCCGTCCCATGATTCCCAACCTGAATAATTGAATCCGGTTGCAACTAAAATTGCTCCATTTGCTAATTGTGTCATCGAACCAACAAATTTAGAACCAAAATAGGCATCAACTTTTGACCATGTTGCGCCTTTATTTGTGGAACGGAAAACACCTCCGGTAACACTTCCAGCCCAAACATTGTTGATATTGTCTTTGTCAACTACGATTGCACGAGTTCTACCTCCAATATTATCAGGGCCTTTTTCTTCCCAAGTTAAAGGAAGTGCTTTGGAGTTTGACATATTTTTGACTGCTTTTTCAATCAAATTTAATTTTTCCGCTGTTATGCGCTCTCCAGTTGTCGGGTCAAAATATCTTGCAGCAATCCAAGCAGCAGCATCATCGGCTGATTTTTCTTGCAAGAAAGAAAGTTGATTTTTAGTGTATTGCCCGCTCTTGATAAACGCGAAGGGAGATGCAACAAGAATTGTTGCAATTGCAACTAATCCAAGAGAACCAAGTAAAATGAGTTTGCTTCTTTTCATACTTTTTAATATTCGAATTTTCTAATTGTCAATTTAACGAGTACCAAATTACAAAAAATTAAAGTTTTTTGGCAATCGTCGAGAGAATAATATTCACTTATTATTTTTATAACAATAAAGTTAAATTATTTGTTCATGACCTTCTAACAAATAAATACTATTTATAGTTCATTTTATACAGGTCTATTTTTTTAAAATAAATGTTTTTCGGCATGATATGAGGATCTAACGAGTGGTCCGCTTTCAACATATAAGAAACCCATTTTCAAACCTAAGACCTTATATTCTTCAAATTTTTCTGGAGTAATAAATTCCACTATCGGTAAATGTTTGGCCGTAGGTTGCAAATATTGCCCTAAAGTAAGAACGTCAACATCCACACTGCGCAAATCTTCCATTGTTTCAATTACTTCAGCTTCTGTTTCACCTAAACCCAGCATAACTCCCGATTTTGTTCGCATACCACCTTTTTTTAAACGAAACAGAACTTCTAAACTTCTATCGTATTTTGCTTGAATTCTGACTTGTTTTGTCAGACTTCGTACCGTTTCCAAATTATGTGAAACAATTTCAGGTGCAATGTCAATTATGCGTTGTAAATTTTCCCATTTCCCAGCAAAATCAGGTATCAATGTTTCAAGTGTGGTGCCAGGAGATTGCTTGCGGATTGCGCGCACAGTTTGTGCCCAAATCTCCGAACCGCCATCTTTAAGGTCGTCTCTATCAACGGAAGTAATTACAGCATGTTTAACCCCCATTAGTTTGACGCTTTTAGCAACATTTCCAGGTTCGAATTCATCAACCTCTTCGGGTCGACCAGTTTGAACAGCACAAAATCCACATGAACGGGTACAAATATTCCCGAGGATCATAAACGTTGCTGTTCCTTCTCCCCAGCATTCTCCCATATTAGGACAATTACCACTTTCACAGATCGTGTGCAATTTATGTTCTGATACCAAGGATCTGACTTTTTTATAATTTTCTCCTGTCGGAAGTTTAACTCGTAACCATTTTGGCTTGTTAACTCTTACGCGACTTTCACCTTTTATAACTGTTTCTTCCATTTTGTTATATTTTGTTTTTCCCGAATTGGACAGAAGCGTAAAATCCGGGAAATATTTTTGCATTATCACCTAAATAGAACAGATCAATTTTTTTTGAAAAACAATCTAGTTGCAGTCCAATCTCAACAGCAGTAATCCTATTATTGTTCGAACTAAAATCAAATTGAAACCCTGATTTTAAATAAACTCCGAGTGCATACGTACTTTCTGAAAAACCTTTCCAAACGGAAGCTCGGCCGTAAATTTTTTGGTTGGTATGTATAAAAGGGTCATACCTTAAACTTTGAGGTTCAATTTCTCCAACTTGGGCGAAAGGATCTTTTATTTTGAGATAAATTGGTTTTATTATTCCCATTGAAGGACCAATGGCTGGGGTAAATCTTATTGTCACTCCTCTTGCTCGTCTTCTCTCGAAGATCAACCAGCTTCCACTATAGGCGGCACGACTGGAAAATAATAAATTGATTTTTCCAAAAACATACGATCGAGAATCTGCGTAGACGGAATTCGTAATGCGCGTTTCTTTACCTCCTTTTAGTGAGCCAATCAAGAGATGAAGCCCATGTTTAAATTTATCATTAATGTTTCGCTCAAACGTAAAGTTAGCACCGAAACCATTGGTGGCCAATTGAATTCCAAGACACCAATTTTTTTTATACAAATAATCAGTTGACTCCTCTGCAGGTAATTGCGCACTAACAGTGAAGCTGTAACACACAAAAAAGAGTATTTTTACCACGTGATTCAAAAGACTTGTCTTTTTGATGAATACAAAGTTACGACAATTAGAGAAATGGATACAGTTAAAATAGAATATTTAGGGGCACTGCGCACGGAATGTACACATATTAAAAGTGGCACAAAGCTTTTAACAGATGCTCCGATAGACAATAAAGGGAAAGGTGAATTTTTTTCTCCAACTGATTTATTTGCAACTTCATATGGCTCATGTATGCTTTCTTTGATTGGAATTTTTTGTCAAGAAAACGATTTAGAATTTTCAAATGGTTCAGTAGGAATTGAAAAAATAATGGGAAGTAACCCAAGAAGAATAATTGGATTAAATATTTCTATGAATTTGAAAGGTAACAATTGGGACGAAAAAACAAAAACAAAAATTATTCGTGTTGCCGAAAGCTGCCCAGTAGCAAAATCTGTTTCACCAGAAATAGTAATAAACGTAGACATACAATTTTAAAATGAGAGAAAGTAATACATATATTAAACCAACTCCTTCTGATGTTATATTCGGAATTCGAACGGTTATTGAAGCGATAAGAAGTGAGCGAGAAATCAATAAAATAATGATTTTGAAGGGCATGAACAAAGAGCTTTTTCAAGAATTGAAAGAAGAGTTAGCAAACAAGAATTACTACCTGCAATTTGTTCCAATAGAAAAGTTAGATCGAATTACACAAGAAAATCACCAAGGTGTAATTGCTTATGTCTCTCCAATCGAATATCAAAATATAGAAGAGTTGATTGATTTGCGAACCGAGCAAGGATTAAAAAGTAATATTCTTGTACTTGATAGAATTACAGATGTTAGAAATTTTGGTGCAATTGCCCGGACAGCTGAATGCCAAGGAGTGGATGCTATCGTTATTCCTTCAAAGGGATCAGCAATGGTTACAGCTGACGCAATGAAAACTTCTGCAGGTGCTTTAAATAGAATTCCGGTTTGTAAATCTGATGACTTGAAAAACAGTTTATTTTATATGCAACAATCTGGATTTCGAATTGTGGCATGCACGGAAAAAGGTAATGTACCACTTTATGAAGTGAATTTCAGAGGATCGGTTGCAACCATTTTTGGATCTGAAGAAGATGGAATAACAAGCGATTTATTGAATTTAGCTGACATCAAAGCAAGAATACCAATGAGGGGTGTAATTGCGTCAATGAATGTTGGTGTTTCAGTTGGAATGGCTTTGTACGAGAAAACGCGACAAGAATTACATGGATAAACTTTCATTAAACTCTTTGTGGAGCGAACACAAAACATTTTTTGTGTTGCTAATCATTGGTTTAGGTCTCCGCTTAGCGTTTATTGAATATCAAGGTTTATCGAACGATGAATTGAGTGCTTGGTACCGAACACGGTTTTCGGATTGGTCGGAGTTTTGGTTTCTAGGGGTGAAAGACGGGGATATGCATCCTGGATTTTATCAAGTTTTTCTCTGGATTTGGGTTCGAATATTTGGCGAATCGGAATTGACCATCCGTTCCACATCATTGCTATTTTTTGGATTAAACGTAGGTCTTTTGTATGTTATTTCCTGTCGATTTTTCTCTAAATATACAGGATTGATTATTGCAGCATTCTACGTTTCTCTTTCCTTCTTAATTATCAATACCACTGCAGCTCGCCCATATAATTCAGGTGTATTCTTTCTTTTATTGACGTTTTATACTTTGCTCAAAGTTGATTCTGAGGAAAATAAAGGAGAGTTAAAAACATGGGGACTTCTAATATTAGGGTTTTTAGGAGCAATGTTCTCTCATTACTTCGCCTTTCTAACCGCAGGATTGATCGGTGTTTTAGCTTTGACTTTCCTTTCTCGAGAAAAAATAGTAGGGCTGGTTACTTCGGGCTTTATAGCTCTATTGCTTTTCTCATTTCATTTGTCTACAACATTACACCAACTGCAAAAAGGCGGAATAGGGTGGTTGGATAAACCTGATTTTTTCTGGTGGATAGATTTTCTAAAGCAAACTTTTCAAGACTCTTGGTGGATGCTTGCTTTGGCATTAATTGTAATTGTTTTCGTTAAGAATAACAATTTGAACATTTCCAAAAATCAATCTTTTGCAATGAAGATTACAGTCTTTACAGGTGTTGTAGCTTATTTAATCTCGGCGTTTTATACACCAATATTAAGAGAATTGGTTTTTCAGTTTATCCTTCCTTTTTTGTTTCTGGGGATCCTAGGCGCAATTCAACCTAATTTGGAAAGGAAAAGTGGGAAACTGAAGAAATTTGCTCCGTTTGTAATAGTTCTTCTATTCGCGTTGCATAGCATTTTTATAGTGGATTTATTTAAGCCCAAACATTACGGGGTTTTTAGAGAACTCGGCAATAATCAAAATGAATGGGTGATTCAGCGGAAAGCAAAAAATATAACGTTTGCTGAAAATTTCAATAATGTAGCGTATATCAATTATTATTTAGACTCTACAGTGACGGAGGAAATAGTTGATTGGGCAGGTCAAAGAGCGGTTTATCAACTGCACAATCGTGCGAAAAACGCAAAAACTGCCTATTTCCTCTATAATTGGAGTAATAATTACAATACGCCAATGTTTCTAGAGTGTATTCGACGGAGTTTTCCGCGTATTGCAAATCAAAAAACCTATTTTAACAGTGGTTCTTATTTGTTTTCGAAAACTTTTAAGGATAATGTTATAAACAAAAGAGAATTAACGGAAGTTTTCGAAGGAGGACTAATTGAAGGAGAAGAATTTTTCGGTGAGTTTAAAATCAATGTTGGTGATATTCGGAGTGAATTGAAGTACAAAGAATATATGCTTCTTGAATCTAGAGCGAGTGTTTCGGATATTAAGTCTTTTTATATGGTTGTAACTGCTGAGCGTAATGGCGAATTTCTACAGGTCGATTCTATTCCAGTCATGTACTTCGCTTACAATCAGATCGAGTTGTCAAATCAAACGGGAATGAACGATTATTTTATGGCCTTTGATTTACCAAAGAAATTGAAGAATGACGATATCATTAAAATTTACTGTTGGAATCCTGAAAAAGGAGAAATTATGATTAACAACATGAAGCTGTTTGCGGTAAAATTTTAAGGCCTGAAAACCCAAGGTAGTTTTGCGGGTAATTCATTGAGATGTTCAACTACGTTATCATCTTTTCTTACTTTATGTTTTCCGCGGTGATTGAAGAATATTGATTTCATCCCGGCGTTTAATCCGCCTAAGTAATCGGCCTCATAGTTGTCGCCAATCATTGCACTTTTTTCTTTAGGAGACTTGGCTTTTTCCATTGCATGACGGAAAACACGACTGTCGGGTTTTGTTACACCAACTTCTTCTGAACAAACGATTATATCGAAGAAACTTTTCAGACCTGCCTCACGAATTTTAATATGTTGTACCTCTAGAAATCCGTTGGTAATAATGTGTAGTTTATAACCTTCATTGTGCAGATTGGTTAAAGTTTCAATGGCTCCAGGGAAAAGATTTTTCTGGTAAGGAGAGATTTCAATATAGGAATCACTCAAACGTTGCACTAAATCTTCATCTACAATATTAAAATATTTTAAAGCGTCTGAAAAACGTTTGGTGCGCAATATTTCTTTGTCAATTTTACCGCGTCCATATTGCTGCCAAAGTAATTTATTAGCGTTTTGGTAGACCCCGTGAAAAGTTGAAAATTTCTCAATTTTTTCATTGAGTTTGCTCTCCTGAAACATCTGTTTTAAGGCGCTTTTAGAGTTTTTTTCAAAATCCCAAAGGGTATGGTCTAAGTCGAAAAAAAGATGATGATTTTCCATTTAAAAAACGTTATATGATAATACAGTTAGACCAAAACTATTGATGGCTAAACCGAAAATAATTAATGAAAATGTGTTTTTTTGATTCCCGTAAAACTTAGCGCAAATAATACTTCCAATGGGAACGGACAAAAATAATGGCGCAAACAAGCACAAACCGTATTGCCCAATTCGATGCTTAACTTTTATTACGGTTCTGTTTAGTTTCGTAAAGTTCTTTTTTTGTTTGATTGCTTGTCCTCTTTTTTTCATCATAATTTTCTTTGCAATTTTTTTTCGATGGTACCTTTTCATAAAATACTCACTCATAAAATAAAAAGTTATAGCACTCACCAATCCACCAGAGAAAGAGGACAACCAGGTGGTAATAAAGTCTAATTCGAAACCTTTACCAATCAGCGGAGCAAACATGAATTTTGCAAACGCAGAAAAGAATACTGTCGCAATGGCTACCAACTTCATTTAATGTGATTACAATTTTGCGCCGTAAGCTAAATCACCAGCGTCGCCAAGTCCAGGAACAATATAGGATTGTGCAGTTAATTCTTTATCTATTGCACCAACATAATATAGAGTATCCTTTGGCAAGTGGTCTTGTAGATAAATTAATGCCTCTGGAGCCGCAATTGCTGCACATATGATGGTTTTTTTTGGTGTACCATTTCCAAGAAGAGATTGATAAACCATTTGCATTGAATTTCCTGTTGCCAACATTGGATCTGAAATGATAAGAATTTTACCATCAATATTGGGAGCAGCCATGTATTCAACATGAATATCAACTTCTTCAGTTGTCGAATGTTTCCTATAAGCTGATACAAAGGCATTTTCTGCGCGATCGAAAACCTCAAGAAAGCCAAGATGCATTCCTAAACCAGCTCGAAGAATTGTAGCAAGCACTGGCTGTTGATCAATTATTGTGCAATCTGCAGTACCTAATGGTGTTTCGACTTCAATTACATGATAATTTAAAACCTTAGAAACTTCATAAGCCATTATCATACCTACGCGTTCTAGATTTTTACGAAACCTGAGCGGGTCAAGCTGAATTTTCACATCGCGCATTTCAGCTAAATAAGTGTTAAAAATAGTATGGTTGTCTGATATATGATGAATCATGGTAATAAATTTTCTCTGCCTAAAGATAATTCAAATGTTTTGACATTGTGAACTTGATTGTCAAAATGATTGTTAAGATTGAAAAAGTTGACATTTTAATTTCAAAAAATAAGGTAAATTTGCGCTCCAATGGCACAAAAAGCAAAATTAAATACTAAAATATTCTTCAGACTGGTCTCGTATGCTAAGGCGTACAAGGGAATTTTAGGTCTTGCTTTTGCTGCATCCTTGCTCATAGCCCTATTTTCTTCTCTTCGTCCAAAATTAATTGGCGATATGGTGAAAAATTATATCGTCGAAAGTCAAGATGGCTCTAGTCTATTGTTTTGGACAGGGATAATTATTGGGATGCTCGCTTTTGAAGCGTTGTTTCAGTTTGCCGGATCTTATTTTTCCAATTTGTTGGCGCAAAATATCATAAAAGACCTTCGGATAAAGCTATTTTCCCATATCATGACGTTCAAAATGCAGTATTTTGATCGTACGCCAATCGGTGCGCTCGTCACACGAGTTGTATCGGATTTGGAAGCAGTTAGTGAGGTTTTTTCTTCAGGGTTGATAGATATTTTAGGGGATATAATTATGCTTTTCACTGTTCTTGGTTGGATGTTTTATACCAATACGGAGCTAACTTTGATGACCTTGATTCCGATTCCGATTTTACTTTTTGCGACGCGAATATTTGCGCGAGCCATGCGAAAGTCTTTTCAATTGGAGCGATTACAAGTAACAAAATTGAACACCTTCGTTCAGGAAAGAATTTCAGGTATGGCTATAGTTCAAATGTTTAGTCGAGAAAAGCAGGAGTACGATAGTTTTAAGGAAATAAACAAAGGACACAGACAAGCGCACGTTAACGCGGTGTGGGCCTTTTCGATTTTCTTTCCAATAGTGGAAATGCTGAGTTCACTTTCTATAGCTCTACTTTTAGTGTGGGGTGCGTTTCAAATAGATGGTGTAAAGCCTGAAAATCAAAACTTAATGTATTCTCAAATAATTTCTTTTACGCTTTGGATCAATATGCTTTACCGACCAATACGACAATTAGCGGATAAATTCAATATTTTACAAAGAGGTACAGTCAGAGCAGAACGAGTTTTCGAAATATTAGATTTGAATGACCATATTCAGCATGCCGGAACAGATGTAGAAATTAATTTCAATCAGGATTTGGCCTTCAAAAATGTATACTTTGCGTACAAAGAAGAAGAGTATGTTCTTAAAAATATTAATCTTGAAATAAAAGCTGGATCAACCGTCGCTTTTGTCGGAGCAACAGGCGCTGGAAAATCTTCTATCGTCAATTTGATAGGGCGTTTCTATGAATATCAAAAAGGTTCGATTTTGTTGGGTGAAAAGGATATTAAGGAAATAGAATTAAGTCATTTGCGGAGTAATATTGCTATTGTGTTGCAAGATGTATTTTTGTTTTCGGATACAATTTATAACAATATAACACTCGGAAATGAATCTATATCTCGAGAGCAAGTGATTGAAGCGTCAAAAGCAGTTAAAGCCCACGATTTCATTTCAAAATTACCCAAAGGATACGATTATAATGTGGGGGAAAGAGGCGGAGTTTTGTCAGTGGGGCAACGTCAACTGATATCGTTTATTCGCGCTTATGTTTTTCAGCCTAAAATTTTAATTTTGGATGAAGCGACTTCAAGTGTGGATGATTATTCAGAAGAATTAATTAAACGAGCAACGGAGGAACTAACAAAAGGTAGAACGTCGATCGTAATTGCCCACCGACTTTCAACAATCCAATCGGCGGATAAAATTGTCGTATTGGAAAAGGGTGAAATAATGGAAATTGGCACACATTTAGAATTGTTGACAATCGAAAATGGGTATTATAGAAGGTTGTACGATATGCAATTTTCAGAAGAAAAAATAAAATGATAGGATTAAACATTGGTGGAGTGCCAGAACACTTCAATTTACCGTGGCGCTTGGCCATCGAAGACGGGAAATTTAGAGAATTTGGATTGAATTTGCATTGGGCAGACATGAGCGGAGGCACAGGTCAAATGATTCGTGGTCTTGAAAATAAGTCCATAGATGTTGCTGTTTTGTTAACCGAAGGAATTACCAAAGCAATTTTACAAGGCTTGGATGCTACAATCTTACAAGTTTATGTCACGAGTCCTTTGAAATGGGGAGTTCACGTTCCTTTTAGCTCAGATATTCAAAATTTTGAGGACTTAAAGAATCAAACGTATGCCATTTCTCGTGAAGGTTCAGGTTCACATCTAATGTCTTATGTATTGGCTCATCAACAAGGTTGGCCAACCGGTAATTTAAAATTTAATGTCATTGGAGATATCTATGGTGGACTTTGGGCTTTAGAGCATAACGAAGCGCAAACTTTTTTATGGGAAAAATATACAACTGCTCCATTTACGGAGCAAAAGAAATGCCGTTCTATTGGAGAAGTGGTGACACCTTGGCCTTGTTTTGTTGTTGCCGTTCGAAACGAAGTTCTCGAAAAACATGGAGATTTATTACACCAAATGTGCACAGCAGTTAACCAACGCGCAAAAGTAATGCTGACAGAACCAAACATCGTTGATATCATTTCATGGAGATATAATTTACGAAGTAGCCATGTGGAAAGCTGGTTAAAGGAAACCGTTTGGAACTATGATGGAATCGCTTATCCACTCGAATTTAATAAGACTGTCAATTATTTAAAAATATTAGATTTGATTACGGATGAACAAGCGGAAAATTGGAGAGAAAAACTTTTCCCTAAATCATAAACTTCTAGTCTCTAAAATTGTTAAAATAGCATGTCAAAAAAGAAAACAGGATTACTTTTGCTTCAATTGGGAACACCCGATAGCCCTAAAACAAGCGATGTCCGCCGTTATTTAAGTGAATTTTTAAATGACCCACGGGTAATTGATATTCCTTGGTTGCCCCGAAAGTTATTAGTGAATGGTATCATTGTTCCTTTTAGAGCACCAAAATCAGCTAAAATTTACAGAGAACTTTTTGATTTAGCCGGCGGTGTTTCTCCATTGATGACGCATACGGAAAAAGTAAAAGAACTGTTGCAAGAACGGTTTAAAAATGATGACCTTACTGTCGAAATAGCCATGCGTTATCAAAACCCGTCCATGGACAGTGTTATGTCGAGAATGAAAACGGCAAATTACGATGAAATTATTATTCTTCCTCTATTCCCCCAGTACGCCAGCGCATCGTCTGGTTCTGCGATTGAAAAAGCGATGAATATTATACGCAAATGGTGGGTTATTCCGGACATTAAGATTATTAGTCAGTTTTACGAAAATGAAGGTTATCTCGACAGTATCGTACAAAACACAAAGCAATTCGATTTAAAATCCTACGATCATATCCTATTTTCTTACCATGGTTTGCCAGAGCGGCAAGTTGATAAAGTATATGAAGAGGATACAGATTTGTGCGGAGATCAACCCTGTGAGACAGAGATTAATGAAAAGAATAAATTTTGCTACAAAGCGGCCTGTTTTGCGACAACCAGACTTTTAGCTGCTAGGTTGGGATTAAAAGAAGAAGATTATACGGTTTGCTTCCAATCGCGCTTAGATAAAAAATGGTTGGAGCCTTTCTCTGATAAAGTAGTAGAGGATTGGGGGAAAAAAGGAGCAAAGCGCTTGTTGTCTTTTAGTCCTGCCTTTGTCGCTGATTGCTTAGAAACTCTCGTTGAAATCGGCAGCGAATATCAAGAAATATTCGAAGAATATGGCGGTGAAAAGGTGCAATTAGTTCCGTCTAGCAATTCCCACCCGCGGTTTATTGATGGATTGGAAGAGTTGGTCAGAGGTAAATTATAGTTTTCCCTCCGCGAAGGGAGTATAAGGTAGTTGGTTTCGGATTTTAAATCAGAACAGAAATTGGTTAAACTTTTTCACCCAATTCAATGTTTATTTTGTATTCCAAATGGAACTCCTTACCTTTGCAGTCGATTTAAGATTAAGAATTTATAGAAAAATCAATATATGAGTAATACAGTTGAAAAATTAGCTTACAAAGTAAAAGATATTAGTCTCGCAGACTACGGTCGTAAAGAAATTAGATTGGCAGAATCTGAAATGCCTGGTTTAATGTCTCTTCGTGAAGAATTTGGAGCATCAAAACCATTGAAAGGTGCACGTATCGCAGGATGTTTGCACATGACGATTCAAACGGCTGTTTTGATCGAAACATTGGTTGAATTAGGTGCAGATGTTACTTGGTCATCTTGTAATATTTTCTCTACACAAGATCACGCTGCTGCTGCAATAGCTGCTGTTGGAGTTCCTGTTTTTGCTTGGAAAGGTTTGAACGAAGAAGAATTTGATTGGTGTATTGAACAAACATTGTTCGCATTCCCTGACGGAAAACCATTGAACATGATTTTGGACGATGGTGGTGATTTGACAAATATGGTTTTTGATCGTTACCCAGAACTGACAAAAGATATTAAAGGACTTTCTGAAGAAACGACAACTGGTGTTCACCGATTGTATGAGCGCAAGAAAAAAGGAACTTTAGTTATGCCTGCAATCAACGTGAATGATTCAGTAACAAAATCAAAATTCGATAATAAGTACGGATGTAAAGAATCCTTAGTTGATGCGATTCGTCGTGCAACAGACACAATGATGGCAGGAAAAGTTGCTGTTGTTTGTGGATATGGTGACGTTGGTAAAGGCTCTGCGGCTTCATTGCAAGGTGCTGGTGCTCGTGTTATCGTTACTGAAATCGATCCAATTTGTGCGTTGCAAGCTGCAATGGACGGATTCGAAGTTCGTAAATTGGAAAACGTAATAGACAAAGTAGATATCGTTGTCACAACAACAGGTAATAAAGACATCGTTCAAGGACAACATTTCGAAGCGATGCGCGATAAAACTATCGTTTGTAACATCGGTCACTTCGACAATGAAATCGATATGGCTTGGTTGAACAAAACGCACGGAGATTCAAAAATTGAAATCAAACCACAAGTTGATATGTATACAATCAACGGGAAAGATATCATTCTTTTGGCTGAAGGTCGTTTGGTAAACTTGGGTTGTGCAACAGGTCACCCATCTTTCGTAATGTCAAATTCATTTACGAACCAAACATTGGCGCAATTAGAATTGTGGAATAATACTGCTGCTTACAGTAATGATGTATACACGCTTCCAAAACATTTGGATGAAAAAGTTGCTTTGTTGCACCTAGCGAAAGTTGGCGCTGAGTTAACTGAACTGAGAACAGACCAAGCCGATTATATCGGTGTTGATGTGAAAGGTCCATACAAACCAGAGCACTACAGATACTAAATTTCAGTATTTTATAATTTTAAAAAGGACTTCGAAAGAGGTCCTTTTTTTTTATTACTTTTAATTTATGATTTCAAATCTTTGTCCCTGCGGAAGAATTTTAACTTACCAAGAATGCTGCGGTCTAGCGCATGCAAACCCTGGTTTTATTAAAACGGCTGAACAACTAATGCGCTCACGTTACGCGGCTTTTACAATGGCAAATGGACCTTATTTAATCGAAACGCATCATCCCGAAACAAGAAAAAACGCAGACGAAAAGGAAATCGTGGATTGGGCAAAATCTGTGAAATGGGAACGATTGGAAATTTCATCCAAATCAAAAGGTTTAGAAGCTGATGAGGAAGGAACAGTCGAATTCAAAGCGTATTTCAGAGAAAAGGGGAAACTGAGATTCATTCATGAGAATTCAATTTTCAAAAAGGAATTTCTATACCGGGGAACAGATGGCGTTTGGAAGTATTTTGGGAGAATTTGATGAGGTAGCTCAGCGTTAAAATAAGTAGTATTTTTTTGCTAATTTTGTTGCTCCATCTTGAACAAATAAATGCTCAAAAAAATCAATTTTTTCTCTTTTCGAACCATCATTTTTGTTGGTCTTATCTTCCGACTTTTATCCGCAATTTTTTCCGCAGGATATGGAATGCACGATGATCACTTTTTGATAATTGAATCATCCGCTTCTTGGGCTGATGGATTTGATTACAATGGCTGGCTGCCTTGGTCAGAAAACAATAGAGGTGGGGCAGAAGGACATAGTTTTACGTATGTAGGAATCAACTATTTCTTTTTCGCAATTGCAAAATTATTCGGGCTTCAAAATCCAATGCTATTGATGGTTTTTAATCGTGTTTTACACGCAATTGTTTCGATATCAATTATCTATTTTGGAATTAAAATCACAGAGAAATTATCGAATCGCAAAAATGCTGTTATTGTCGGGTGGATATTATCCCTGTTGTGGATGATGCCATTCTTATCCGTTCGAAATTTAGTTGAAATCTCCAGCATTCCATTTTTGATGTGGGGCGTTTGGTTATTGGTTCGCGAACGAAAAGCTATCGACTTTTTATATGCGGGAATGTTGCTTGGAATGGCCGTTTCTTTTCGCTATCAAATAGGTGTATTTGCTATTGGAATAGCAGCATATTATTTTTTTAAATTTCAATGGAATTATTTCTTATTCTTCTGTGCTGGAGTATTGTTCTCTTTTGGATTGACGCAAGGAGTAGTTGATTATTTGATTTGGGGATACCCATTTGCCGAATTTATGGCTTATTTTACCTACAATGTGAATGAAGGTGTTAGCTATATGATCAACACGAATTATTTCATGTATTTCTATGTTTTATTTGGTGTTTTACTTTTCCCATTGGGTCTTTTGGCTTTTGTTGGGTTTTTCAAATCGGCTAAAAAACAATGGTTTCTATTTTTGCCAACCATTATTTTTATACTTTTCCATTCATTTTACCCAAATAGGCAGGAGCGTTTTATTTTGACGGTTTTTCCAATTGTAGTAATTCTTTCGATAATAGGAATTGATTACCTCCGAAAATCTTCTTTTTGGGATAAGGTTTGGAATTTTTCTTGGAAGGCATTTTGGGTCTTAAATATTCCTTTGTTATTATTTTTCTCTTTTACCTCTTCTAAGAAATCAAGAATAGAGTCGATGTACGCACTTTATGAAAACAATATGGAAAATGAGCATATTTTAGTTGAAGCATCAGGCGATTCTAAAATTTCTATGCTTCCAAAATTTTATGGGAATAGTTGGACGTGTAGCTTCGTAGAAAGAGATGAGCCAAAAACGCCAATTTTAGCCGAAGAGGAATCATCTTACGATTATATATTTTTCATAGGGGACGATCAGTTACAGAATAGAATTGACCAATACAAACGATTTTATCCAAAAATGAAATTGGAGAAAAAATGTGAACCGAGTACAATAGACAAAGTACTGCACAAATTAAACCCGCGAAATTCAAATGAATACATCGAAGTTTGGAAAACCAATAAATAGTGTAATCCTGCGCAATAAGTAAAATTCTTTCTAACTTTAAACTATGCGCCAAAAACTGTACGATATAATTTTCGGAACTACAACAAAAGCAGGACGAAATTTTGACGTTGTCTTACTGTTTTTAATTCTCTTTTCAGTAGTTGTTGTAATGATTGAGAGTGTTCCCAATTATCGATTGCTGTATGGACAGGATTTACAAACGGTTGAATGGATTTTTACAATCATTTTCACGATAGAATATATTTTACGTATCGCTGTTTCTAAAAGACCACTTCGCTATATTTTTAGCTTTTGGGGGATAATTGATTTGCTAAGTATTCTGCCTACGTTTATTAGCCCTTTCCTTGCCGGTTATACTTCGCTCATAGTCGTCCGCGCCCTTCGACTGTTAAGAATTTTTAGAATTTTAAAATTGAGCAGATTCACATCCGAATCGCAAACTTTAATGCGATCACTGAAAGCAAGCTATTACAAAATAATGGTTTTCTTGTTTTTCGTTGTGATGATGATTGTACTTGCTGGAACATTAATGTACGTAATCGAAGGTGGCGAAAATGGTTTCGATAGTATTCCAATTGCTATTTATTGGGCTGTTGTAACAGTGACAACAGTTGGCTACGGAGATATTGCCCCCATAACAGCTACTGGTAAAATGTTAGCCTCAGTGATGATGATTTTAGGCTACGCCATAATTGCCGTTCCTACAGGTCTTATTTCTGTCGAATTCGCAAAAGGAAACCAAGAAGAAAAAGAAAAAGACAATATCTGTGACAATTGTGTTCATAACAATCGATTGGGTTCCCTTTTCTGCAGCCAGTGCGGACGAGAAATGGAACAATAATCTTATTTTTTATAAGGGCGAAACTCCGATAGCTATCGAGTCCGTCCTTATAAAAAATCAAGTTCGTTTGAGTTATTCTTTCACTATCTTTTTTGTAAAGTTTCCACCATCTGTGTTTCCTCTAACAATATAAGAGCCACTTGGTAAATGATGAATATCAGCTTTATTTGTGTTTTGTTCCAATACAACTTGACCATTCAAATTCAGAATTTGAATCTTTTGAATTTTGCTAGCCGAATTAACCGTTAAAAAATCTTTTGTAGGATTCGGGTAAATTGAAATTGTAGCATCTACTAATTCGTCAATATTTGCCGTATTTTGATAATAGTAGCTCGTTACATTAGATTTGTAAAGTACATTGGATGAATTAGGGCTGTAGTCATCTTGATTTTCAATGAAACCGTCTGGAGAGTAAGTGTATTCTATTTTTTCCTGAGGAATTCCTCCAAATAGTAAGCTATATTGTTCTGGTTGGTTTGAAGTTGTGTAGGTGAATGTAGCTGATGCGAATACAGTTGTTGTTGGCACGTTGGAAACTACATCGTATGCAATTAAATCAGTACAAGTAGCACCAGTATAGTTGTAATTCAATCGGTACGTCCAATCCAAACCTCCAGAACCATTGTTATAATATAGGTCAAGATATTGAACATTGTTTCCAGAATAAGAGACTAAGGTTTGATAGTCGAGTAGAAGAGTATTAGAAGAAAAATCAATATAATAACTTCGATATTTAGTCAATTTGTCACTCCCAGAAATGTACCAGGCCGAATCGGATTGATTTAATTCAGGCACAGGAGATGAAAAAGTATAGATGTTCATTGTAAGTTGATTGCCGAAAGAATCATATGTGTAAAAAGTACTATCCTGTGTTTGCCAATTGCTTGAATTATCAAATTGAACCGTTTTAGATTTTACTTTTCCAGTGGTATAATATTCGTACAATGTTCGAATGGATCCAGTATTATTTGCTTCAGTAACTAAACCATTTGTAAGTGTGTTGTTTAAGGTATAGTCAAGTATTATGAGTGAAGGATTTCCTGAATATCGATTTTCAGTATTACAATGAACAAATACTTCATCTAAAGTGAAACTGATAATATCGCCGGCAAATTTGAATTTAGGTTTTAGTTCGTTAATCGACCCTTGCCACGAAGAGTAAATGTATGAAGTTGAGTCAATAAATTGTAATACAGCAGATTCGTCATAATATTTTTTCGAAATAGCGGTTATCTTTTTTTGACCAAAAGAAGTCATAGCGACTAACATTGAAAATAATAGTAGGGTATTTTTCATAAGTATGATTTTTGATTAATCAAATTTCGTACAAAAAAGTCTATTATGTACTATAAATTGAAATAAAAAAAAATAAGCGGTGGTTAATTTTATCGAAAAATTATAAAATCTTGCTTATTACTTCCAACAAAAATCCCTCAAAACCAAAGTCTTGAGGGATTCTATATATGTTGTCGTTCTTCGCATCCACATAGCGGTAACTCCGAAACGGAATTGGCTACTGACAAGAGTCAGAAACCAAGACTTTAGAAGACAGATAGAGACGAAAAATATTTCTCCCTTTTCTGTTTTTTAATTTACATCATACCTGGCATACCACCACCCATTCCTGAGTGACCGTGAGCCGATTCGTCTTCTGGTTCGTCAGCGATAACACATTCTGTTGTCAAAAGCATAGATGCTATAGACGCTGCGTTTTCGATAGCGATTCGGGTAACTTTTGTTGGATCGATAACACCTGCTTTATACAAGTCCTCGAATTTTTCAGTGCGTGCATTGAATCCGAAATCATCTTTGCCTTCTTTCACTTTCTGAACGATGATAGCGCCTTCTTCGCCCGCATTGGCGATGATTTGACGCAAGGGCTCTTCAACAGCACGACGAACGATTTGGATTCCTGTATCCTCGTCTTCGTTCAATCCTTTTAATTTATCCAAAGAACTTATTGTGCGAATCAAAGCAACTCCACCACCTGGCACAATTCCTTCTTGAACAGCCGCACGTGTTGCTGCTAATGCATCGTCAACGCGATCTTTTTTCTCTTTCATTTCTACCTCAGTAGCTGCACCAACATACAATACTGCAACACCTCCAGCTAATTTAGCCAAACGCTCTTGCAATTTTTCTTTGTCGTAATCCGAAGTCGTACTTTCGATTTGTGCTTTGATTTGGTTTACACGTGCAGTGATGTCTTTTTTCACACCAGCACCGTTGATGATAGTTGTATTCTCTTTGTCGATTTCAACTTTAACAGCTGTACCCAACATTTCCATCGTTGTGTTTTCCAATGTCATTCCTCTTTCTTCAGAAATAACTTGACCACCCGTTAAGATTGCGATGTCTTCCAACATAGCTTTTCTTCTGTCGCCAAATCCTGGAGCTTTAACAGCTGCAATTTTCAATGATCCACGAATTCTATTGACAACTAAAGTAGCTAATGCCTCTCCGTCGATGTCTTCAGCGATAATCAACAAAGATTTACCTGCTTGAACAACTGGCTCCAAAACTGGAAGCAATTCTTTCATATTGGTAATTTTCTTGTCGTAGATCAAAATCAATGGATTTTCCATTTCAGTGATCATTTTATCTGTATTGGTAACGAAATATGGAGAAAGATAACCTCTGTCGAATTGCATTCCTTCAACAGTTTTCACTTCAGTTTCCGTTCCTTTAGCTTCTTCAACAGTGATTACACCGTCGTTTCCTACTACTTTCATAGCTTTTGCAATCAACGCACCAATAATTTCATCATTGTTTGCTGAAATTGTCGCAATTTGTTTGATTTTGTCGTTGTCAGAACCAACTTCTTTCGACATTTTTTTCAAGCTCGCTACGACTGCAATTACTGCTTTGTCAATACCGCGTTTGATATCCATCGGATTAGCTCCAGCAGCAACATTCTTCATTCCACCTGTGATGATAGCTTGAGCTAAAACTGTAGCTGTTGTTGTTCCATCACCTGCAATATCAGCAGTTTTTGAAGCAACTTCCTTTACCATTTGGGCGCCCATGTTTTCAATCGGATCTTTCAATTCGATTTCTTTTGCCACAGAAACACCATCTTTTGTAATCGTTGGTGCACCAAACTTACGACCGATAACAACATTTCTTCCTTTTGGTCCTAATGTTACTTTCACTGCGTTCGCTAAAGCGTCAACACCTCTTTTTAATTTTTCTCTAGCCTCTACGTTGAAGTATATTTCTTTTGCCATTTCTTTTTTATCTTAAAATTTTTAATTTAAAGTATGCCGTAAATATCTGATTCTCTCATTACCAGGTAGGTTTTGCCTTCCACGTTGATTTCTGTTCCAGAATATTGACCAAACAAGACCAAATCACCGGTTTTAACAGTCATTGGTTCGTCTATTTTACCCGGTCCAGCAGCGACAACTGTTCCTTTCAATGGTTTTTCTTTTGCAGTATCTGGAATAATGATTCCACTCGCTGTTTTTTGTTCTGCAGGTGCCGACTCAATAAGAACACGATCTGCTAATGGTTTAAAATTTACTGACATATAGTTTTTATTTTTAGAACTTATAATGATGCTTATACATAGTCGAATATTGTGCCATTGACGTTATTGCGACAATATTTCATTTTTCGACAGTGTAGCGCAAAAAAAATGTCAGTATGATGTGACACACTGACATTTCAAACTGTTTATGGGAAACTTATTTTGCTGGTTGAGCCGGAGCCGAAGCAGGTTGACCGCTCACTGGTTGTTCGGTTGCTTGAGGTTGCTCAATAACCTTCGTTTCTGGTTTCATTCGGATAGTCAAAAGAATACTCAGTACCATAATGATTCCTGCTAACGTCCAAGTTCCTTTCTCAACAAATTCGTTTGTTTTTTGTACACCTCCCAGTTGTTGGCCACCACCGCCAAAATCACTACTCAATCCACCACCTTTTGGGTTTTGGACGAAAACAAGTAAAATCAATAGAAGACTCGCGATGATGATAATTATTTGAAAGAAAATATCCATGTTTATTTATTTAATTTTTCCTTAAGATTCTTAATTTGGTTTGCAAAGAAAGTCTTTTTTTCTGGATATAACAACATTAACTGTTCATAAGAATGAATTGCTTTTGGAAAATTTCCTTGTGCCTCAAATATCTGTGCTAACGTGAAGCTGACAGGTATTACGTTTTCTTGCAAACTTTCTTTTGCTTTTTCTGTTGCTTTAAAAAACGGAACCTTCTTTTTCGCTGCCGAAGGTTCTTCTTTTACTGATCTAGAAATTTTTGGCTCTTCTTGGATAAATTTTTCAATAATCTCAGTAGAACGGTCAGCTTTTTCTGGTGTTAGTGATTTTTCATTTGCATGCAGCCAAGAGTAGAATGAACGTTTTTCAGTTGAGCTATTTTGTTCAAATTTTTGAATGGTTTCTGAAATACCTGATTGGTCTTTTAAGGAAGGGGACGGGTCTAAGGTTATATGAAAACTCTGTGAAATGGCATTTGAGGTTAGTTCGTCATCTGCAGGATTGAACTTTTTACTGATCAAATCCAGTGATATAATTTGTTGTTGTTCTTCAAAGCTAGAAGGTTCAAGAATAAAAAGGTCTTCCATCGATTTAGTTTCTCCTAAATCTTCGGTTGGATCGAAGAACTCAATTTCGACAGTAGACGATAATTCTTCTTCCTTAATCTCAGTTTCAACTTCTTCTTGAATTGACCTTGCCTTTTGTTCCTGAATTGTTGGCGTCGGAATATCAATTAATTCTTCAATTTCAGCTGAAGCTTCTGCTATTTCATCTTCGATTGTCGATTCTATTGATATGATTTCTTTTTCTTTAAGTATGGCTTTCTCCGTTTCCACGACACCTTTAACATCGCCACTTTCGGTAATATGGATACGAACCGGTTCAAAAGTCATTTCCTCGACTTTAGCAAACGTAATGTCTTCGTCTAAAAGCTTTTCGTAATCTAATCGAACAATATTTTCATCAGATTCAGATTTTTCTTCAACAACTTTCTCCTCATCATCAAAACTTGTAACTTGCAACTCCAAACTTGCAACTTTCTCCTCATCTTCAGAACTTGCAACTTGTAACTCCAAACTCGCAACTTTCTCCTCATCCTCAGAAATATTATTAATCAAGTAATAAAGATGCATTCTATCACTGATTCTAAAAGCATATTTATTTAATGCTTCTTCAAAATGTAAATCTTTAGATTGACCGAGTGTTTTCAGCAGTAGAATTGGAAATGTTTGGGCGTAAGGATATTTTTGAATTAATTGTTCTAATTCACCAACATCATTCGAAGAGAAGGAATTTGGATGTTCAATTTTTCGTGAAATTTCCGTTGTTTTCATTACCAATTTGATAATAATTTAGCCACTACATCTTGCACAATCTGAGCATTTATTTCTGACAATAGACTTTGTTCAACCGACGATATGTCTTTGTTGGAGTCAAAATCCATAAATTTGGAGAGTGAAAGTTCCATTTTTTCTTCTTCTGGTTTGGTGATGAAGATAGTAAATTTAACAGAAACGGTTAATCTATTTTGTGCTGCGACGTCTCCAGGTTGAAGGGCGATTGGTGTAACAGTATAAGCATTTACCACTCCTTCGATATTGATTTCGCCTCCATTATTCGTATTTAGAAGTAATCTGGTATTGTTCTGAACACCGTCTTTCAATGCTTCAGTCAAGATAGAAGGATAGGAGTTTGGGGCAGTTGCCGCATTATTGTCCAGAGTTTTCACTGTGAATGTCTGCCATTCTTCGGGCATTGAACCTTTGTCCTGAAAACTTACGCTCGATGGATAGCAAGCCGTCAAAAAAAGAAATAAGAAACAACTATAGAGGGCTATTTTCATAAATTCAGATCGTATTCTTTTATTTTTCGATATAAAGTGCGTTCGGAAATCCCAAGTTCTTCTGCGGCATACTTGCGTTTACCTCTGTGTTTTTCTAAAGCTTTTTTAATTAGCTCTTTCTCACGATCTTCCAAAGATAGTGATTCTTCAACCTCTTCATGCGTTTCAAAGTCGTCTTCAGCTGGATGAGCAAATTGATGATTTTTATCTTCGTTTGGTTTCGAGGCAGGCAGAGTGCGATTTGGATTAATTTCTTGCACGTCTGTATACATTCGCTTAACCATAGCTGTTTGGTCTTGGGTTAAGTGTATATCATCACTTTTATTGACAATTTCCATAACCAATTTTTTCAATTCTGTTAAGTCGCCTTTCATATCGAAAAGAAACTTGTACATGAGCTCACGTTCAGAAAAACTGTCTTCTTGCTTTCTTTTTCCAATTAACGCGGGAGTCGATTCGTAGGCCTCGGGGAGAAAAGAGCGAAATTTCAAAGCATCAATTTCTCTTTCTGTTTCAATAACAGAGATTTGTTCAACAACATTTTTCAATTGTCGAATATTTCCCGGCCAATTATAGTTATTTAACAGGGCAATAGAATCTGTCGTTAATCGAATGGCAGGCATTCTGTATTTGTCTGCGAAATCAGCTGAAAATTTCCGGAAAATCAAATGAATATCTTCGTTTCTGTCCCGAAGGGGTGGCAGGGAAATGGGAACAATACTTAAACGGTAAAATAAATCTTCTCTAAATTTTCCGTTTGCAATAGCTCGCTGCATATTTGCATTAGTTGCAGCAACAACACGGACATTTGTTTTGATTACCTTGGATGAACCCACGCGAATGAATTCACCTGTTTCTAGAACTCGTAAAAGACGAACCTGGGTTTGCATAGGTAATTCCGCAACTTCATCCAGAAAAATTGTTCCCCCATCAGCGACTTGAAAATAACCTTCTCGACTGCCACTTGCACCTGTAAATGCACCTTTTTCATGTCCAAACAGCTCAGAATCAATTGTTCCTTCAGGAATGGCGCCACAGTTTACGGCAATATACTCGTTGTGTTTTCTTGGACTCAAATGATGAATAACTTGAGGGATAATTTCTTTTCCTGTTCCAGATTCACCCGTTACCAAAACTGAAATATCGGTCGGTGCAACTTGTGAGGCAATTTCTAAGGAACGATTCAAAAGTGGTGCATTGCCAATTATGCCAAAACGCTGTTTTATTTGAAGTAAATTCATTATAATTCAATTTTTTGAATGTGATGAGGAGCAAGAATTTCAATAACATCACCTAACAAAGTGGCTGAAGTACAAGAAGCAATTTTAACTTTCACATATTGTCCTTTTTTTAATTCACCTTTTGGCAAAATAACAACTGAATTTCGTTCGTCACGACCAGAAAAGTGTTCGTCGGATCGTTTTGAAATTCCTTCAATTAGAACAGTAGAAATAGTGCCTAACCGAGCTTGATTGTTTGAGAGTGAATGCGCTCTTTGTTTCTCGATAATTTCTGTCAAACGTTTTGATTTCGTTTTCGTAGGAATGTCATCTTTAAATTTCCGTTCAGCCAGAGTTTTTGGTCTTTCTGAATAAGTGTACATAAAGGCATGACTGAATTTAACATTTTCCATAAGCGAAAGTGTAGCTTGATGTTCTTCCTCTGTTTCTCCACAAAAACCAGCAATTATATCTGTAGAAATTGAATAATTCGGAACAATTCGTTGAATGGCTTCAATACGATTCATGTACCACTCTCGGGAATAACCGCGATTCATTCTCTGAAGCATTGTTGTGCTTCCACTCTGCACCGGAAGATGGACATAGGGCGTAATGTTGTGATATTTCGCGATGGTTTCCAAAACTTCATCCGTCATATCTTTTGGATGGGAAGTGGAAAAGCGAATACGTAAATCAGGAGATACTCGTGCCACTTTTTCCATCAGCTGTGCGAAATTCGTTGTTGGTAAATTTTCATCTCTAATTTCTCCTTTTGCTGAAAGATTGTATCGATAAGAATCAACATTTTGTCCTAATAAAATAACTTCTCGATATCCACTGTTAAACATGTCAACACATTCTCTTACAATTGTTTCTGGATCTCTAGAACGTTCGCGGCCTCTTGTGAATGGAACAACACAAAATGAGCACATATTATCACATCCACGCGTGATGCTTACATATCCGCTTATGCCTCCTTTATCTAAACGAACGGGAGAAATATCAGCATAGGTTTCTTCCCTAGAGAGCAAAACATTCACCGCTTTTTGACCTGTTCCAACTTCTTCAATCAAATTGGGTAAATCTCGATACGAGTCTGGTCCTGCAACGATATCAACTAATTTTTCTTCTTCTAATAAATCTTTTTTCAATCGTTCGGCCATACAACCAAGCATGCCTACAATTAATTTTGGATTGTCTTTCTTTAATTTTTTAAATTCAGTAAGACGTTTTCTAACCTTTTGTTCAGCGTTATCTCTAATAGAGCAAGTATTCATAAAAATAACATCAGCTTCTTCGCTATTTGAAGTTGTTGAGTATCCATTCTTTGCTAATATGGAGGCAATAACTTCACTGTCAGCAAAATTCATTGCGCAACCATAACTTTCAAGAAAAAGCTTTTTCCCGCTTTTGTTTTCTGTTGGATTGGTTTTAATAGCTTCGCCCTGTCGGCTTTCGTCTATTGTTTTGTCTGCAATGTTTTTGGTTGAATTCATTCTGTTTTGTAATGGAAAGCAAAAATAAGATAAAATCAGGACTATGTCAAAATGTCAGTCATGAAAGAATGTTAATTAATTATTTTTTTGATTTGCAAAGTGAAATATTCAGAATAACCTCAATGATGAGAAAAGCAGATAAAAAAAAAGGGCTGACATTTTTTTTAAATTTACTTACGTAGTAAAGGGGGCAAAAATTACACGAATTGAGTACCCAACTTGCAAAATCATTTTTTATCCCCTTATATTTGTACGGAATTTGGAAAAATCCATTTTCAGTTTCAATTTGTACTATGGCAAAAAATCTAGTAATCGTCGAGTCACCTGCTAAAGCAAAAACCATTGAAGGTTATTTGGGCAAAGACTTCGTTGTAAAATCAAGTTATGGTCATGTTCGTGACCTTGCTAAAAAAGGAGTAGCGATAGATATTGAAAATAATTTCCAACCCAATTATGAGGTTTCTCCCGATAAAAAAGCGATAGTTATAGAGTTGAAAAAACTAGCAAAGGATGCCGATGTGGTATGGCTAGCAACGGATGAAGATCGTGAAGGAGAGGCTATTTCATGGCACCTTTACGAAACTTTGAACTTGGCGAATAAAGAAACAAAACGAATTACTTTCAACGAGATCACTAAATCAGCGGTTCTCAGAGCTATTGAAAAACCTCGTCAAATAAATCAAGAATTGGTAAATGCACAACAAGCTCGTCGTGTTCTCGATAGATTAGTCGGATTTGAATTGTCTCCTGTATTGTGGAGAAAAGTAAGACCATCTTTGTCGGCAGGACGCGTGCAATCAGTTGCAGTCCGACTAATTGTTGAGCGTGAAAAAGAAATAATTGCCTTCCAAAGTAAAAGTTTTTTCCGCGTAAATGGTTCTTTCTTCAAAGGGAATGAAAAAATCGCATGCGAACTAAACAAACAATTCGAAGATCAAACGGAGGTAAAGAGCTTTTTAGATAAAATATCAGATGTTGATTTTAGCGTTCAAGATGTGGCAATGAAGCCAGCAACGAAAGCGCCAACAGCGCCATTTACAACTTCAACTTTGCAACAAGAAGCAAGTTTGAAACTTGGATTCTCTGTTTCGAGAACAATGGGTGTCGCTCAACGTTTGTATGAAGCTGGAAAAATAACGTACATGAGAACGGATTCAGTGAATTTATCTGAAACGGCGATTGAAGGTGCAAAAACTGAAATATTGCGTGCTTATGGAAATGAATATTCGAAGCCGACAAAATATAAATCCAAAAACGCAAATGCACAAGAGGCTCACGAGGCCATTCGTCCAACTGACTTTTCTGCACACACCACAGAGGGAGAGAGTGAACAGGTTCGTTTGTATGAATTGATTTGGAAAAGAGCAATAGCCTCCCAAATGGCGCTTGCTCAGCTGGAAAGAACGACGATTAAAATCGGTGCTCCATCCGTAATGGAGATTTTTCAAGCGAAAGGTGAGGTAATCAAATTCGATGGTTTTCTTCGGGTGTACATGGAGTCGAATTTGGATGACGACGACGACGAGGAAGAGAAAGACGACAATATATTGCCAGCGGTAGTTAAAGGTGATGCGTTGAAGCGCGATTGGGTTCGAGCAACACAGCGATTTACGAGAGCGTCACCTCGCTACGTGGAGGCATCTCTTGTAAAAAAATTAGAAGAACTGGGCATAGGTCGTCCGTCTACATATGCACCAACAATCTCAACCATTCAAAAAAGAGGGTATGTAGAGAAAATGGAGCGTGAAGGCCAAGTTCGCGCATACAATGTACTTACTTTGAATGATGACGGAGTTTCGGTCAAAGAAATGACGGAAATTACTGGAAAAGAGAAGAATAAACTTTCCCCATCGGATATTGGTATTGTTGTAACTGACTTTTTAAGTGAACACTTTAGTAAAATTATGGATTATAATTTTACAGCAAAAGTAGAGCAAGAATTTGATGAAATTGCGAATGGCTTGAAAGAGTGGACCTCTATGATTCATGATTTCTACACACCTTTCCATCAAACTGTTGAAGATACTTTAGAGAATTCTGAAAGAGCAAGCGGTGAGCGTGCACTCGGCGAACATCCTGACTCTGGAAAGAAAATAATTGCACGTATTGGTCGGTTTGGGCCCATGGTTCAAATAGGTGATGAACAAGTAGATGGGGAGAAACCTCAGTTTGCTTCATTAAGAACTGGACAATCAATCAATCAAATTACTTTAGAAGAGGCCTTGGAGTTATTCCAATTTCCCAAAAACCTTGGAATCTACGAGGACGAGGAGGTTGTTGTGGCTTTGGGCAGATTTGGACCTTATGTCAAGTTCAAAGAAATGTTTGTTTCAATTCCGAAGGAAGAAGAAATTGGCAGCATAGAAATCGATCGCGCTATCGAATTGATAAAGGAAAAACAAGTTGCAGAAGCTCCAGTTGCAGAATACGAAGGATTGCCTGTTCAAAAGGGTAGCGGACGTTTCGGACCATTCATTAAATGGAATGACATATTTATTAACGTGAATAAAAAATATGATTTCGAAAATCTTTCGATTGCGGATATAACCGAATTGATTGAAGTAAAGAAGCAGAAGGAAATTGATAAAATGATTCACAATTGGACGGCAGAAGGCATATCTGTGCAGAAAGCACGTTGGGGTCGATTTACTGTTGTTAAAGGGAACATGAAGATCGAACTTCCGAAAACATTTGCTGTTGATTCATTAACGCTTGAGAAAGTTCAGGAGATGATTGAAGCGAAAAAACCTAAGAAAGCCGCCAAAAAGAAACCTGCGGCGAAGAAACCCGCGGCGAAGAAAACTGCGAAAAAGTAAGTTATTCACGCCCTGATCTTAATTCTTTAACGCTTCAACACGATTTTAAGTCACTATTGTCTTTATTTTTATAAAAAAATGAAGATGAAAGATCTTGAAATATATTTCACTCCTATTGAGAAGCCTGTAAATCTTGCAGAAAGTGCCTTAGGCCATTCCGTTGAATTCCATACAGAATATTCATTTCCTGAAATGGAGAAAGGCGGTCTTGCGGTTATTTATATACCTGAATTCCGCAATGGAGAAGCTCGCTTTCAAGGTAAAAAAGATGACTCATTTCGAGAATACCTTTATCAAACCTATACTGCTTTTGGATGGCAAGCTTCAATTTACGATCTAGGACAATTACTTCCTGGTGAAACAATTAATGACACTTATTTTGCCATTTCAAATGTTTGTGCTGAGTTAATCAAGAATGAGATTATACCAATTATCATTGGGGGTTCTCAAGATTTGACTTACGGAATGTACAAAGGATACGAACAATTAGAACAACTTGTAAATATTTGTGCAGTCGACTCTAAACTCGATATAGGAAAACCAGACGATCTTTTTAGCTCAAAAAGTTATATGAGTCATTTGCTCGTTCAACGTCCTTGTTATTTGTTCAATTTCTCCAATATAGGTTGCCAAGGGCTTTTCGCAAGTAAAGAAGAGTTAGAGCTGTTTGAAAAATTATATTTTGATGTTTGTCGCTTAGGTGAGTTCAATACTGATTTTAAACGTGCAGAACCTCACTTGAGAAATACAGATATTCTAACGATAGATTTAGAAAGCATTCGCGCCTCCGATTTTCCTTCCCCATCTCACCGCAGTCCAAATGGATTTTATGCCGATCAGGTTTGTCAAATTGCGAGATATGCAGGCATAAGTGATAAATTGACCTCCTTCGGATTGTTTAACGCGCATCCGCAAGAAGATAGTGCTACAGCCAACCATTTAATAGCTCAACTTATCTGGTACTTTATTGACGGTGTGGCGCAGCGTAAAGGAGATTTCCCTATTGGTTCAAAAAAGGATTATATCCGATTTTCAGTTCATTTAGATAATTTTGCGGAGGAAGAACTGGTTTTTCTAAAAAGTAACAAATCAGAGAGATGGTGGATGGAGGTTCCTTACCCGCCTCAAGACGGCAGAAAATACAACCGACATCATCTAGTTCCTTGTGACCATAAGGATTATGAACTAGCAATGAAAAATGAAATCCCCGATTTGTGGTGGAAAACATATCAGAAGCTTGGTTAATATTTTAACATTCATTTGAATTTTCATTTAAATTTATTTCAAAATTTCATTTTTCAACTTATTTCAGTATTTTAGTCGCGTTGAAACGTATGTTTTTAACCTATTTTGCGACTATAAAACACATCTTTAGAATACAATATGATAAAAAAGAGATACTTAAGCACTCTATTATTGCTTTCAGTTTTGATTTCTACACATGCCCAGCAAGATAAATTGATAACTCATTTTATTTATGACAAGATGAGTTTAAATCCAGGCGAAACTGGAATTGACGAGGGTATTTGTGGGACAACAATTTATCGTAATCAGTGGGACAAGGTTTCTGGTGCGCCAAATTCAGCGATTTTAAATCTGGAAGCCAATATAAATCGATTTTTTCCAGGAGGAGTAGGTGTTTCCTTCTATCATGATGCAATTGGTTTTGTTCGTCAAAATAATTTACTCTTGAATTATGCTTATCCTGTTTATACGGATTATGGAACTTTAGGAATCGGCATAGGGGTTGGTATGATTAATATAGGCATGCAACCAACTTGGGTGCCTCCTACAACGGTAATTGACAAATCATTGCCAATTGGTTTTTCAAAATCAGGTTTGGATATGAATTTTGGTTTATACTGGAAAGGAAACTCAAACTATTATGCGGGTTTATCCTCTACACATTTGAGTGCTACGAGATTAACTCAAACTTTTCAAGTTGCAAACACACCGATTGGAATTTCTTCGTATCAATCTGCGAGACATTATTATGCAATGGGAGGATATACAACAGGACCAATTGGTCCGGGTAAAATTGACGCGAATGTTCTCTTGAGAACAGATTTAGTTAAATTTTCTTCTGACATAAATATTCGTTACATTTTAAGCAATAATCAACTAAAATATTATGGTGGTCTTACATTTAGAACATCTGATGCACTTGCTGTTATGCTAGGAGGAACTATGAATAACTGGACTGTTGGTTACTCATACGACTATACTGTCAGTAAATTATCGAGCATTTCACAAGGAACTCATGAGGTCATGGTTAAATACTGTTATTACTTACCGGTGGTTATAAAAACTCCATCAAAACATCCACGTTGGTTGTAAATCAAATTATTTTTACAAACTTTGTAACCATATAGGATAAACTCCCGTTATATCGATATTATATAAAACCTGTAGATTGTTAATCGATATCTGGAAAATGTTAAATAAGAGGTAGAATGAAAAGACTATTGTTTTTTGTTTTGGTAGGATCCATAATCGGGGCGTGTAGCTCGCGTTCAGGAGATCTTACGGGTGTTCTAGGAAGAAAACCCTATATTCCAGAGATACCATATGGTATGGTATACATACCAGGCGGTTCTTATGCAATGGGAGAAAATGATCAAGACATGCCGTTCTTGCATCAGTCGAAAGCAAAGACTGTTACAATCAATGCGCTGTATATGGATCAGACGGAAATCTCGAACAACGAGTATCGTCAATTTGTAGATTGGGTGCGTGACTCTATTGCGATGGACAAAATTTACTATGACATGGAAGATGATGACGACGCAAGTCGCTGGATCAATTACCAAGACGAGTATTTCGATGAAGGAGGTTTAGAATATGTTGAATTTGATCCATCCGATCGACAACTGAACCGTGATGTTTTTACTTTAAACTGGGACAGACCAGTCGATTATTCAGATCCAGATTTGGTTCCACTTTTGGCGGATATGTATTATCCGCAACCGGAGCGTTTCTACAAAAGAAGACAAATTGATACACGTAAGTTGATGTTCCGATACTATTGGATTGATTTGAAAGAAGCAGCCAAAAGAGGTCGTGTCAATATTGTGCCTGATGGTTACGATTACCAGGGAAATAAGCTTGTAAATGAACATCGCGAGTTGGATTCACCTCCTCATCCGTTTACGAAAGAACCACAAGGTCAGGACAAAGACATGGGATATTTTAACAAAAAAGGACAAAACAATGCTATTCGTGGACATGAAAACCGTCAGCGTTTTATTATTGATGAGACCATTAATGTTTATCCGGATACTTTATGTTGGGTTCGTGACTTTACGTATTCATTCCACGATCCACTTACAAACATGTATTTCTGGCACCCAGCTTACGACAACTACCCAGTAGTTGGTGTAACTTGGCAACAAGCTAGAGCATTTTCAGTTTGGAGAACACAATTATTGAACAACTGGTTAATCAGTATGGGAGATTTATTTGTGAATGATTTCCGTTTACCTACTGAAGGCGAATGGGAAAGAGGTTCTCGGGGTGATTTGGATTTATCTCCATATCCTTGGGGCGGACCATACATTCGTAATGATGCCGGTTGTTTCTTGGGAAATTTTAAACCGATGAGAGGAAGATATTTTGAAGACGGAGGTTTACAGACTGTAAAAGTATATTCTTATAACCCGAATGGATGGGGATTATACTGTATGTCTGGAAACGTTGCTGAATGGTGCGAGACTGCTTACGATGAGTCTATGTATGAATTTTCAAATGACTTGAATACAGAATACACGTATGATGCTATGGATTGGGATCCGCCTTCAATGAAACGAAAAGTAACGAGAGGAGGTTCTTGGAAAGATATCGGATATTATCTGCACAACGGAACTCGTTCATATGAGTATCAAGATACAGCAAAATCTTTCATTGGTTATCGCAATGTAATGACTCATCTAGGACGTGGAGGTCGTGACTTCTCGAAAGAGGGGAACGAGGAAATACAAAGCGATATACAATTGAAATAATAAATAAAACTTAAATAAAAACCTTAAAACAAAACATTATGAAACCAGGAAGTAAAGGATGGAAAAATTTTATGGCGAAACTGTACGGTATCGGTGCAGCTGTCGTAATTGTGGGAGCACTATTTAAAATAGAGCATTTACCCGGGGCATCTTTGATGTTGTCTGTTGGTCTAGGAACAGAAGCAGTTATTTTCTTATTCTCTGCTTTCGAACCTATTCATGAAGATCCGAATTGGGAATTGGTTTATCCAGAATTGGCTTTAGGTCATTCGGATGAATTAGATCACGAAGTACTTCCATTGGCAAGAGGAGGCCGAGGAGGTTCAGGAGTTACAGAGCATTTAGACAAAATGTTAGAAGAGGCGAAAATTGATAGCGCTTTGTTAGATAGACTAGGTGATGGAATGCGTGCTTTAGGAGATAATGCGGCGCAATTGAAAGGTGTTACATCTGCTGTTGTTGCAACTGACTCTTATGTGTCAAGTTTAAATTCTGCTGCTGAAAAGGTCAGCACTTTGTCTGAATCATATGAAAAAGCATCTGTTGCTATTTCTGGAATGACCGCTGCTCAAGCAGGAGGTGAATCTTTTGGAGAGCAAATGCAAAAAGTTTCGAAAAACCTAGGTTCTTTGAATAATATTTACGAATTGCAGTTGAAAGGATCTACAGCTCATTTAGAAGCTACTGAGAAATTTCAAGGGCAAGTAACTAAATTGATGGAGGATTTATCTGCTTCCGCTGAAGATACAAGATTGTACAAAGAAAATATGGCAACCTTGGCTCAAAACTTGTCAAATTTGAATACCATTTATGGTAACATGTTGAAAGCAATGACTGTAACTAAAGCATAAGCTGGAGTTATTTAATTGTAGAGATTTTAATCTAAAAAACATAAGAAAAAATGGCAGGAGGAAAAGAAACCCCTAGACAGAAGATGATTGGTATGATGTACTTGGTACTTACCGCTCTTTTGGCACTAAACGTTTCCAAATCAATACTAGATGCATTTGTAGCTATCGAAGAGAATATTCAAAAGGCGAACGAATCAGAATTTTATCGAGGAAATGAGAAAAGATCAGAATTAAGGGAAACCGCCCAAGATAAGTCGGAGGTTGAGAGAGCAGCTAAGGCAGAGCGTTTGAGTAAAATAGTAGATAAAATCGACATTTTTACCGCAAAACGTATAGAGGAGATTGACGATTTGAAATTAGAAATTTTATCAAGCTCAGGAGAAGATGTAACTTCCATAGGTTTAGGAAATATCGTTCTGAAAGAATACGATAAAAAAGTGCCGTTGCGTCCAGCTCGAATGGATTTGGACAAAGTAGATGCGAAGGACAAATATGATGATGCCATGCGTATCATGATAGGTCAAGATATCAAACGTCCTAAGGGAAAAGGGATGGATTTATGGAAAAGCTACAATGGTTTTCGAAAAGAGTTGAGTGAAGCAATTGCGGCTTATTCAGGTAGTGCAGATCAAAAAGATTTTTATTTTAATGCTCCTGAAATCAATAAATACAAAGACCAAAAGGATTTGTACACTCAGATTCAAAAAGCAATTGATGCATCTTTTGTGAACCAAGACGATAAAGAGGCAATTAAAAAAATATATGCTTCGTTAACAAAAGAAGAATATTCGAACGTACATGACGTAAAGGGTGTTCATTGGATTGGTAAAACATTTGATCATTCACCTTCAGTTGCAGCGATTGCTTCTTTGTCTTCTATGCAAAAAGAGATTCTTGCAGCGCGTGCAGATGCTGTTGCTTTGATTCGTCTCCGCGTTGGAGGTGGTGAATATTCATTTAATAAAATTATGGCTTTGGCCTATGGCCCGGATCTAGCAAATGCAGGCGACGAAGTTGAAGTATCTGTTTTAATGGTGGCGTACGATAGTGATAAACAACCTGAAGTAACGATGGGAGGCACTGAAATTTCTGAAGTTCGTGATGGTAAAGGTTTTATAAAAACACGCGTAACTGGTGGAAGCGAAATGACCCTGAGCGGTAATATTACTATTCGTAATAAGTCAGGTATTAAAAAATCAATGCCTTGGGAAAAAACCATCAAAATCATGAAACCAAGTGGCACTGTATCTTTACCTGAATTAAATGTGTTGTACCGTAGTTATCCTAATAAAGTTGAGGCAGTCGCTTCAGGATATGACCAAACTATTCTTTCAGGGAACGGCGTGTCATTGACTAGGTCGGGAACTGGCTGGATTGCGAACCCAGGAGCGGGACGTGAAGCAACAATTACAGTTTCTGGACGTTCTTCAGTAACAAATAAAACAGTTTCTTTAGGTTCATTCAATTTTAGAGTTCTGCGTTTGCCAGATCCGGAATTGTATTTTGGAGCGGCTAAGAGCGGTGAAACGGCATCAAGAGCCGAAACAAGATTGTTTGCAAAATACCCACCTGAGATTCCGTTGAATGCAACATTTACTGTTCTATCATGGGAATTAGCTGTGCCGAATAACCCAACTGCGCCACCTCGTGGTTCAGGTGGACAATTGACACCTTTAGCTTCCTCGTTGTTAAAACAAGTGAAGCCAGGGACGCTTATTGGTTTTATGACAGATGTTCGTGGCCCAGATGGTATCACTAGAAAAAAAGGAGGTACCTTTAAAATATAATAGAAAAGAGTATGAAAAATCTATTTGTAAGTCTTATTGCTATTGGTTCAGTTACGGTTATGTTCGCACAACCTGAATTGAATGGTGGTCCTGTTAATGTACCGGCGGATGGTATTGTAGATGGTGTTTACATCAAAGAGAACATCCCTACAAAGAAGTTAATTCCCTATGAGTATGTTCGTGAAGCGGATGTAATCTTCAGTAGAAGGGCATGGGAGTATATTGACTTGCGGGAAAAAATCAACCACCCTTTGTATTTTCCTTTGGATGAGATTACTGCAAATGGCACGTGGATTCGCAATGCGGAGAGATGGAGTTTATGGACAGTTATTCGCAATCACGTTTTGAATGGTGATTTACGTTTGTTCTCACCGTTTAATCCGAATAATGTTTTTGGAGCAAAAGATGGTGATCAATTGAAGTATCCTATAGATCCACAGCCAGGAATGAATTTCTACACGGACTCTGTGTTTCGATCGGAAACGGTACGTATGTTCAGCAATTTAGGTCCGCAAAGTGATATAGCTTTGACGGATGAGTTTGGTGAGCCAATGGTGGTAATGGGCGCAGATGGATTTGAAAAATTTGTATATCCTGCTCAAGATACTATATGGTACACTTCGGCAGACATTATTCAATACAGAATTAAAGAAGATTGGTTCTTTGATAAAGAGAGATCAGTCTTGGACGTTAGAATTATCGCAATTGCTCCTGTAGTTTTGGATAAAGAGTTGGCTGAAGACGGTTCGTCAAGCATCAAAGGAACGAAAGAATTGTTTTGGCTGTACTTTCCACATTGTCGTTTTATTTTCAATAATTATTTTACCTATAACGATAAGAATGACGCACAATGGATGAGTTTTGATGACTTGTTCTGGAAACGGAGATTTAATGCTGTTATTTACAAAGAAAGTAGTGTTTTCGACCGAAAGATAGAAACTTTCAGAACTGGAGTAGATGCACTGTATGAAAGTCAAAAAATAAAAGAAGATATTAGAACGATTGAACACGATGTATGGTCATTCTAACAACTATATAAACCAAAAAAAAAGGAGGTCGAAAGGTCTCCTTTTTTTTGTTTATCTAGTTTCGTTTCATTAGAATAATTTAGATAACTGTGGTGCTCCGCTGTGTTGTGTAAGTAAACTAATGTGAAGGATTGTAGCTTAGAAACGTTTGTGAATTCGGCTGTTTCTTTTGTAAAAGCGCATGAAATAAAAAGAAAACGTGTACAATAGATACGAGTGTATGGACCAATTATAAGCTTGGTTTGTAGTTCATTCCTTATCTTTTTACTAAAGTATCTTCGAATTGGTCAAGAAGGTATTACCTTTGCGGCATGATTCAATTGGACAATCTTGGTGTTTTCCTTCCCCAAGGCTATTTATTTCAGGGTATAACGGCACAAATCAATAAAAATGATAAGGTTGGTTTAGTAGGTAAAAATGGTGCGGGTAAATCGACTATTTTAAAATTAATTTCGGGCAAAGATAAGCCGTCTGAAGGAAAGATTCATGCACCAAAAGGAACAACGATTGGGTATCTGAGTCAAGATTTAAAATTGGACACGAAAAAATCGGTGTTTAATTTTCTGAATGATAGCAATGAAGAACTTAATCATATCCGAACACGCTTAGATCAAATTAACCACGATTTGGTGGAACGTTCAGACTATGAATCTGAAAGTTACTTGAGCATGTTAGATGAACTGACGGAATTGAATCATTCATTCAATGTACTTGAAGGATTTCAGTGGGAAGAGAAAATTATTTCTACATTAAAAGGTCTAGGTTTTCAAGACGAAGAACTAGAGCGGCCATTGAATACTTTTTCCGGAGGGTGGAAAATGCGCGCAGAATTGGCGCGAATACTTGTTAATAATCCGGATATCGTATTATTAGATGAGCCGACCAATCACTTGGATATACTTTCTATCGCGTGGTTGGAGAGATATTTGCAAAAGTTTGAAGGTGCGGTTGTTGTAATTTCGCACGATAGACTTTTCTTAGATAACGTCACGAAACGAACGTTGGAAATATCGCAAGGTCGATTGTTGGATTTTCCATTTGCTTATACAAAGTATAAATTGGCGCGTGAAGAAGAAATGGAGCGCCTTGAAGGAGCCAAGAAACAACAAGATAAAGATATTAAACATACAGAGGAATTAATTAATAAGTTCCGAGCAAAAAAAAACAAAGCGGCATTTGCGCAATCACTAATTAAAAAATTAGAGAAAACGGAAATCATTCAAGTAGATAATGATGCCGTTGCGAAAATGAAAGTGGCCTTCCCTTTGAGTCATCAACCTGGTAAATGGGTTTTGGACATGAAAGACATGGGGAAAACGTATGACGATAAAGTAATTTTTAAGGACATCAACCTTACAGTTGGTCGAGGTGAAAAAATAGCGCTCTTGGGCGCAAATGGAGTAGGTAAGTCGACACTTTTGAAGCGAGTAATGAATAAAATTCCTGGAGAGGGAATTGTTGAGTATGGTTATAATGTGAATATATCCTATTTCGCACAAGATCAAGCAGAATCATTAGATACGTCTAAAACAATTTATGAAACTGTTGATGAAGTGGCTGTAGGCGAGATTCGACATAAATTGAGAAGTATTCTCGGTGCATTTTTGTTCTCCGGCGATGAAGTGGATAAAAAAGTAGCTATTTTGTCGGGAGGAGAAAGAACACGTTTGGCGCTTTGTCAACTTTTATTGAGTCCGTCCAACTTTCTAATTCTCGATGAGCCAACCAATCACTTGGATTTACAATCCAAAGAAGTATTAAAAGAAGCGCTTATCAATTACCAAGGCACATTTGTTGTCGTATCTCACGACAGAGAATTTTTAGATGGTTTGACCAACAGAATTTGGGATATTGAAGATCACAAACTAAAAATTCACCATTTCTCAGTCCAAGAGTTTTTGCAAAGAAAAATGAATGCTGTAGACGGTAAGGAGTCATTGAAGCAAGAATCCTCAACAACGACAGTAGCAAAAATAGTCGAAAAGCCAAAAGAATTATTCAGTTTCGAAGAACAAAAAGAACGCAAAAAAAGAAAAAATCAATTGTCGACTTTGGTGCGTAAAACGGAGGAGGAAATTGAGGACTTAGAAAAGGAAATTCATCTGCTCCAACAAGAAGTTGAGCGAATGGATTACAGTGACGATGAAAAGTCCACCGCAATACTATTGAGATTTTCTACAAGAAAAGGAAGCCTAGATCAAGCTATGGAAGTTTGGGAGCAAGCTACTGAGGAATTATTAGAGGTGCAAGATTAACGTCGCGCTCTTCTCTTTTTCCTTCTTAAGGCCTTTCGCTGGCGTTTTTCATTCCTTTTTAAAGACTTTCTAAATTCTTTAGACTGCTTGTTTGCAAAATTCTTTTTCGCCTCTTTCATGGCTTTCTTTGAAGCCTTTTGTTTAGTTTTCTCCTTTTTTGCCAATATTTTCTCTGCTTCAGCAACAGAAGTGGGCGTCTTTTTTTTTTGAGCAAAAGAAGGTGTGCAGACAAATAGTCCAAACAAGAGCAATAAAGTAATTCTAAATAGCGTTTTCATTGTATATTTGTTGATAGAACAACGTTATGAAAGTAAGAATTATTTTAGTATTGCTTGTTTTTTTCTTTGTTGGGGCTTGTAGAAAGAACAAAAATAACCCAGTTCCAAATATAGCAACGGACATTACAATTGATATTAATTTACCAAGTTACATTGCGCTTACCGGTGTAAGCGGCTGGGCTTATGTGAATGGCGGTTCAAAAGGCGTAATTGTTTTCCGAAGGTCAAATGATGATTTTATTGCATTTGACAGACATTCTCCCGCTGACCCAGGTGGCACATGTAAACGTCCATTAACACCTGATCCAGACAATTTTTTAATTTTAGTGGATTCCTGCAACAATGCCACATTTTCTCTCTACGATGGGTCACCAATTTCTAACTCGGACTTCGGACTTCGTCAATTTCAGACTTCTTGGAATGGCGGCAGTACTTTGAGAATATATAATTAAGACCACCCATTAATGGTAAGGTTTTGCTTATTTTTGCACTCTAATTTGAATCATGGAAGAAGTAAAAGTAACAATCATTGATAGAGAAGGGATAAAGCACGAACTAACGGCCCCAACGGATATGAGTATGAACGTAATGGAGTTGTGTAAAGCGTATGAACTTCCTGTTTTAGGCGAATGTGGTGGAATGGCAATGTGCGCCACCTGCCAGTGCTATTTGGAGTCAGATACTGAATTACCAGAGCAAAGCGATGCTGAATTAGACATGTTAGATCAAGCTTTTTTCGTCAAAAATAACAGCAGACTGGGTTGTCAAATTCATATCAAAGACGAAATTGATGGTATTGTTTTACGCCTAGCTCCAGAGGCTTAAAAACAAAAACTTAATCCGGTTTCTAGAGACAAGACATTTCGAAACTCTTTGCTTCGCATATAATCACGCAAGTTGATATTTTCAATAAGATATTTAGTTTCTGAAGATGAGTTTAAGCCTTGAAATACTTTAGGGTAGTAATTGACATTGTAGCGAAATCCTAAGTTGAACAAGAGATAATCGTTAATGGGAATCCTCAAATTAATCTTGTACATAAAAACGTAGGACTTAAAGCCTTTGCTGGAATAATCATATAGATTTTCTTTTTGTATAAATTGCTGACCATAAGCATCAGCTATCAAAACATTATAATCGTCTTTTAATAACTTATTTGTAGAGAATCCTAAACCAATTTGGTGCGACAATCCCAGTGGTAGTAGACCTGAGTTGCCCGTGAACTCAATAATGGGCATGACAGTAGTTACTTTTGCCTTCAGCCAATTTATTTTTAGCACCTGATAGTAATCTCCAGTGTTGAAGAAGTTGCTTGCATCTAAACTGTATTGGTTATCGGTTACTGCAAAATCATATCGTGAGGAACTTATTTGTAACATCAATCCGAAATTTCTTGATGCAGCTCGTCCTATAGTCAAGTTAAATCCGTAATCTAACAGGTTCGATTTAGGCGCAAAATTGGGTCCTTCGGTTTTGTTGTATTCTGAATTTGCATCAGAGGTTGATAATCCATATATGATAGGTGCATATACCCTTATGTCCGCAGAGATAAAATTCTTTTTCCCCATAAATCCATTGTTTTGGCCATACAAAAAGGTGGAAAATGAAAGGAAAATTAGAATGAATACTATGTATATTTTCATGTGATTATTTCTTAGTATTGATGTTAGAAAGAATGTCATAGAGCCTTGCTTGGATTCCTTTTTTGCTTACAGGCTCTCTGAAATTATAGCTAGCGCCACTTGTGATCTTAGAATTAGAGATATCCAAAACGATAAGGTTTATTTCAGTTCTATTGCCTAAAATAAATGGCAAGGGTAAGTAGCCCAATAGCATAGGTGGGAAAACTATCAGAGCAAATGCGGTAGAACTGAATTCGACTTTATAGGAATGTTCAATTATAGAAAAAACAAGTTTGTTCGTGCCAAAATCTTCTGTAACTTTTTCAAGATAGGAATAGTCAACAGGGAAAATATCTAGTTTGTCGTTATTCGATATTTGAATGAGCAAGGTCGTAAACAAGCTTTTTTCGTTGAAACCTGCAGTGCCCAAATCAGCAAGATTACCTTTTCCTACGGTTTGCATTTTTAGGTTTAATTTCTCAGAAGCGACTTTAAATGATTCATTGAATTTTTCAGTTAGTTCTTCGGAAACATTATAATCTACTTTGCCTTTTTTATGGCTCACCGCTGCAGGGTCGACTAAAATAAAATTAGAAATATCTGTCTTATTTTCTTTCTTTTTTATTTTTTCTCTTTCCGCTTTATCTAATTTCTTATCTGTTTTTTCGTCATCAACTATTTTTTTTAATTCATCGCAACGATTGATGAATGATTCACTTTGAATTAAATCAGACAAATTGAAAGTATAATATAAGGATGAGTCAACTCCATTCTCCGATACAGGGTTTTTCTTTTGTTTGATTTTGTCGTATTTAGTCAACACCTTTTTGTCCACAACATTTTTTGTAGAGTCTTGGGAAAGCGTATCTGGTTCCGACAACTGGTTAATTGCCGCAGTGAAAGTTATTTTTGAGAATTCATTCAACTTTATTTTTGAATCGAACAGATTCTTTGTCATTCGCTGCCATATTGCATCTATCTCCGTATCATTTTCGAATTTTTTTCTGCAATCTTCAATAGTTCGCATGGCCAGTGTCGTCAATTCTGGCTCATTCAAAGATCGAATGAAATAGTGCATAGCTGCACCTTCACCCTCTAAATTTGATTTTGAATCTAAGGTTTTATTTATCGAATTGCCAATTTTAAACGTAGAAAGTCCCAACCAGCATTGCGCTTTCATTCTCGTCAAATACAAGGAACGTGGAAAGGATTTTTCGAGGATGAAAATAGTGTAAAGCGCATCGGCATATTCGTTTTCAATAATATCTGCACGCAGACGTTCAAAGCGAGATAGGCTTCTAATATATTGGAATTCACTTTCACCAAAGTAGGCGTCTACTTCACCCCAAGAAACCATTTTACTGGCCGTTTCTAAAGTTTTCTCTTTTCTCTTTTGGATGTTAGGATGTGAACTTCGACTATCGTCGTAAGCTTCTTCGGCTTTGATTGGATATTTTTTATCTGGAAATTTATTTTTGGGTATGAAACACAATTCAGAATTGAAGTAGGATACAGGCAATTCGACTTCATCTATCGGAAGATAGGAATACATTAAAACGTCGAATGTTGAGGTGATATGCTTTTTTGCGTATCCCGCTTTATGGAATAAAGCTACACCTAGTATGTCTGCTTCGAACTCTTTATCTTGAGAATAAACACTCAATTGCTTAATTTGATCGTCTATTCCGCGATTTCTTGTTCGATATTCAAAAGATTCTACTACATGCTTTTTAGTAAAATGTGAAATTTCATGTGCTAATATAAAAGCTAATTGGGCTTCTGATGTAAGTTGAGAAATTAAACCTGTCGTCACAAAAACAATTCCCTGATCGGTAGATAAAGCATTCGACACGTTTGATTTGATGATGTAAAAACGAAGCTGTTTAAACAACTCCACATCTTTTTCCAGCAACTTTCCAGCTACTTTGGTAACGTAGTTGGAGACCTCGTCACCATAAATAACTAATCCCGACTGTAAAAGCTCATCTACACCGTAGTGAATTCCTTCAAGAAATATTTTCTTCTCGCGACTATTCAGGTTTTCCCTGTCTGCCTGCATGTCGGCTTTAACTTTCAGGGACGATTTTAAAATAAAATCATTCGGGATTTTCCCTTGCGACTGAAGAATTTTAAAGTCATTAAAGTCTTGTTGCGCAAATACTGACTTACCAAAGAGAATGGAAAGTATAAGCGCAATCAGTGGAATAAGGTTTTTAAATTTTGACATATAAAAATTGGTTAGTGGTATTCGCTTGGAATAATACAAACGGGTATTGGTTCCATTTTGTGCTTGTTGGCTCGGTTAAATTTCTGATAAATAGATAGTACTTCTTTTTGTCTTTTCGTTAAATCTGTTTCATCAATTTTGTGATTCATCGCCCATTCGAGTTCAGGATAAGAAGCTCCGATTTGATCTCCATCATTTCGATTATCTTCCCATAATCCATCGGTTGGTGCAGCATTTATTATTTCTTCAATTACCTTGATTTCTCTTGCAAGATCCCAAACTTCAGTTTTCATTAAGTCTGCTATCGGACCAAGGTCGACGCCTCCATCTCCATATTTGGTGTAAAAACCAACACCGAAATCCTCTACTTTATTGCCAGTTCCTGCAACTAGGCATCCGTTAGATTGTCCAACCGCATATAGTGTTAACATCCGCAAACGACTTCTGGTGTTTGCCATCGAAAGAAAATGTTGGTTTGTTTTAGCAGGTAAATCTATCTGAAGTTGCTCAAAACTATTGGTCAAATCAATTTCCATATCTATTACATTCGGAAATTTCGCTTTTAAATCGGCGATATGATTAATTGCTCGGCTATGTTCAGCTTTTGTTTGATGAATAGGCATGCTCAGAACGATTGTTTTCAGACCTGTCATTGCGCATAAAGTTGAAGATACTGCAGAATCAACACCACCAGAAATTCCAATGATAAAACCATCGGATTTCGCGCCAAGGGCGTAATTGTTTAACCAAATTGTTATGTGATTTGCAACTTTCGTGTAATCCATTTTATTAGAATAAAACAGCTATTTTCAATTGTAATTGATTTTGCATCATGTCATTTGAATAATAAGTTGCCAATCCAGAATTTGTCGGGTCAGCATAGTAAAGCGACATGTTGTCACCTTTGTTGTTCGCGTAAATACCTGTAAAGCCATAATAGTAGCCTAATTCAAAACACAAAGACGTTGAGCCTGAAAAATTCCATTCTGTTCCCAAGGCTAAACCTACATTTGAACGGATAAAACTCATATCGCGAGATGCTTTCATTGAATTGTTTTCGATAGCTTCGGATGCGCCAGTTGTTGGGTTAATGTTGAAGCCTTTATCGTTTATTTTGTTCCCCATGAGCAAACTAGTTCTTAAACCGAATTTAGCGAAATAACGCAAATCCCCGAAATATTTTGTTCTGAAAAGTAACATCGTAGGAACAGTTAAATAAACGGGCTTTTGTTTTCTCTCTGTCCAGTTATAGCCAGGAAACGTCGATTTTGAATCCTCTTGAAGTTCTATTTTCGTGTCGTTATATTGGTAGTAACTATTGCCAATCAGCGCTGAAGGTTTGATTTTGTTCGTTTCAAAATCTATGTCAATGCCTGTCGCAAAAGCGATAGTTGATGATAAATTATAATTGAAGGTAAGACCTATGCTAACTGAACTGCCAACCCCATTAACGTCCATTCTTTTCGTATCTGTCTTATTTAAATTTAAGCCGGTAGAAAATCCAATTCCAGCTTGAAATTTCTTGTCCATTCCATCTTGTGAAAATGAAATTCCGTAACTTAATATAAACGCAATAAGTAGATTTCTGTTCATCGTTTCTTTTTATTTCATTAAAAATAAATAGAAAACCTTAGTTTTCATTAATTTTGACTGCAATATTAAGCAATAAATATGTCTCTTAATAAAGTTACACTCTTCTCATTTCTATTTACAGTTCTCATTTCATGTAAAAATGACCCCTTGAATGTTGATTCTTCGGCTGTCGACGTCTCAATAGTCTGCTACAATATGGACTCTGTTTTCGTTCATGCCAAAGGCGATGATTTGAAAAAATGGAATGATCGTTACAAAAAGGAAATAAAAGAAGCTTATGAATATGAGCTCGGGATGGGACTTCGGATTGGTGTTCCAGAAGATTCAGTTATTCTAAACAACATAGAACTTTTTGCCAATGATCCTGGAATGGCCTTGTTTGAAAAGAAAATTCAAGTTAAGTTTTCCGACCTTAAAAAAAGACATGAAAAGATTATTTCTGGTTTTAGAAATTTGAAATTTCATTTATCTGATGTGAAAATACCAAAGGCCATTGTTTATGCAAATACCTGTTTTCAGAGCAGTGCTTTTTCAACGCAAAATGAGATAATCGTTGGTTTAGAAAGATACTTAGGTCAAGATGAACCATTAATTCAAGAGTTGCCACGCGATATATTTTATGATTGGATAAAAGAGGGAATGGACGATAAATATCTTGAAAGAGATGCAGTTTGTTCATGGATTATGTCGAATGTTGTGGACATGAGAGAAGCTACTTTGGCGGAAAATATGATCAAATGGGGTAAAATACTTTATTTCACGGAAGCTGCCTTTCCAGATGAAAAGGAAGAGATTATCATTCGTTATTCTGCGGAGGACTTGAAATGGGCAAAAGAAAATGAATTTTCACTTTGGGAATATTTAGTAAAAGAGAAAATGCTTTTCCGTATTAATGAAACGGAATCTATTAATCTATTAAGTCCAGGACCTTTCACCGTTGGATTACCAGAAAAAGGACCCGATCGTTTGGGGCAATATCTCGGCTGGCAAATGGTCAGAAAATACATGGAGAAGAACGATGTTACTTTGAAACAATTACAAAATACACCTTACAATAAAATTTTACAAGCATACGAAATCGATTAAAATGAACGACGAAATCAAAAGCATATCTGAAATAAAAGTCCAAATTGGAATGGACGAAAACAAATTGCCCATTGACATGCGCTGGGACGCACAGGATGGTGATATGAAAAACCAAATCGCGAAAGCTATGTTTCTAGCGATGTGGGACGGTGAAGAGAAAAATACAATGAAAATTGATCTTTGGACAAAAGATATGTCCGTGGAGGAAATGAAACAGTTTTTTCACCAAACACTTCTCTCTATGGCAGATACTTTCGAAAGAGCGACGAGCGAAACAAAAATAACAGAAGATTTAAGAGATTATTGTTATCATTTCGCAGAAAAAATGAACATTCTTCCAGAAGAATAATGAAGGGAATTTTACATAAAATGAAAACCGAACTGGGCGATCCAATTCAATATTCCCTGAAATGGGAAACACCAATTTTGATGAATGATTTTATCGGGAAACACCTTCGGATGGAATTTACCGGGACGATTACCTGTCAAAAATGTAAGAAAGTGACCAAGAAATCTTTTGGTGAAGGATTTTGTTACCCCTGTTTTGCGAGCGCTGCTGAAGCCGCAGAATGTATTCTACGTCCGGAATTATGTCGCGCGCATTTGGGCGAAGGTCGCGATGTGGAATGGGAAGAAGCAAATCACAACCAGCCGCATGTTGTTTATTTGGCAGCGAGTGATAGAGTGAAAGTTGGCGTTACGCGGTCAACACAAGTTCCAACGCGTTGGATTGATCAAGGGGCAATGTCAGCGATTCGAATTGCGGAAACACCAAATCGCTATGAGGCAGGAAGACTTGAGGTTGAACTAAAAGTACTATTTTCGGATAAAACCAATTGGCAACGCATGTTGAAAAATGAATTCGACGACAGCATTGACTTGGAAGAAGAAAAATGGACACTTCACGAACAATTACCCGAAGATTTAACGCAATACTTTTCTGAAAATGATGAAATCATAGAAATGCATTTCCCCGTTTTGGAATTTCCTGAAAAAGTAAAAAGTATGTCTTTCGACAAAGAACCTATCATTGAGGGGAAACTTATGGGAATCAAAGGTCAATACCTTATTTTTGAAGGAGGAAAAGTCCTCAATATCAGAAAACATACGAGTTATCATGTTGAAATTTCTTAGAGGTTTCAGTGGTACTCGTCAACTAAAAATTCAATAAAGCTGTTTTGGGAAAAGACAAATTAAGACGCTTTGCAGCGGTGAAAGAATATTCAAATTTTTTCGAACCTACAATTGGTGAGGTTTCAGAAATGAAAGGGAAATGGAATGAACATTTTGGCAACGAAAATCCTATTGTTTTGGAATTGGGCTGCGGAAAAGGGGAGTACTCCGTTGGACTTTCACGCCATTATCCTGAAAAGAATTTCATCGGAGTTGATATCAAAGGTTCGCGTATGTACATTGGTGCAACGGAAGCTTTGGAAAATGACTTGAAAAATGTGGCGTTTTGTCGAACGAAAATTGATTTCATTTACGATACTTTTGCCGAAAATGAAATCGATGAAATTTGGTTGACTTTCTCAGATCCTCAACCCAACAAGCCAAACAAACGCTTAACTTCTCCCAACTTCATAGCGAAATACCGCCAAATTTTAAAGCCAGGTGGCATCATTCACATGAAAACGGATAGCGATTTATTGTTTAAGTACACCACAAAAGAAATTGTCGCAAAAAACTACGAAGAACTGCTCGTAAACTGGGATTTATACAACGAAATGGGCGAAAACCTAGATCAAATGACCAAAGACATTTTCCACATCAAAACGCATTACGAGAAGCTTTTTACGTCTAGAGGAAGCGTTATTAAGTATTGTAAGTTTCGGATTTCTTGATTGGAACATGGAGGATATTTTTGCAGCGTGCAATAACACCACTACCGTTCGAGGAGAAGACCGCGCTGAAATTGGTTTATTGACCAGTACTATTGAAGATTTGAGAAATGCTTTGCTGTTGGATTACCTTGTATCGGATGACCAACAACGGTCCTTTCAAAAACGAGCTCAATTCTGCTCAAATAACCTTCCTCGACAACGCCAAAAACAATTACAAAGGTCGCGCGGCTTTGCAAGCATCTAATATTCTGTGTTTTTATGCTGATATATGCGATGAAGACAGAGATGACTTAGAATTAGGTTTGGTAGGCAAAGCGCAGAATACGTATGAAGAAACCGAACAAAGTTGGACTGCACTTGAACCATTAATAGATTTCACATTGTATCCGAACCCAAACAATGGTACATTTGTTATTCGAGGTATAGACAGTAGAAAATTAAAACGAATTGAAGTACGTGACATTCAAGGAAAGTTGATAAGCTTTCAATTAATACGAATAAACGAATCTACTGTACAGATTGAATTTGGACATGTAAAAAGAGGGTTGTACCTTGTTAGTGTTTGGAACGAAAATGACGAGAAACAAACAATTCGTTTGGTGAAAAACTAATTTATTATAACACCCAACGAAATGGTGACCAACTTTTTGGTTGCCATTTCGTTTATATATTTGTATGGCTCGAATTGTATGTATATTTTTTGGTTTATTGTTTTTTTCAATTTTTGGTTATGGGCAAAATACCAATTTCCATAAAGTATATGCGTTCAATGACTCTTTGGGAATTATTTCTAATGTGTATGTCAAAGATTCTTCATATTTACTTGGTGCAAGTAGTGGTAGATTTAATAGAGTTAAGGCATCCTCAATTAAATTAGATATTATGGGTAATATAATTAATATTAGTTCATTCAAAGACATTAATAGAAATGAGGCGCTCGGATTTGGTTCTTCAAAGTCATATTTAAATTCTGACGGGAAATATTGGTATCTATATACATCTCGCAACACACAGGGTTGGGAAAGTTATCCAAAAATATTACTATTTGATGATGTCTTAAATTCTTTTCAAGCCAGTGAAATTGATACTTTAACAAATTTGTATTTTCAAATAACAGACAATTCACGGTTGATTGTTGACCCGCCTAACGACAGGTATTATCTGGCTTTGAAATACAATTATTACCCAGGTTTGGACACTACATCTAACTTACCATGGGATATAGGAACGTTTATAATGTGTTATGAATTGTCAAATGACAGTTTGCTCTATATAAAACGGCATAATTTTTCAACCACTGCAACTACAAAGCCTAGAAGAGTAATGCACAATTATCTGCCGTACACAAATGGAAACCATCTTCTAATATTAAGGGAGGATTTTGACAACAACAATTTTTCCAATCAATATTGCAAAGTTTTGTTTTACACGATAGACCCTATTAACGGTAACGTTATTTCTACCAAAACACTGCAAGATACACCTTGGAGCAATCCTGGGTTTGGTGCTGCCTTCATCAACAATGAAAAAGATTTGCTTTTGTCCTATTCCGAGTCGACAGTTTTGTACACCAATACTGGGCAGCCCTATCATGCCGTTCGCCCCACTGTTGCTCGTCTGGATTCAAATTTTAATGTGGTTTGGAAAAAAGTGTTGAGGGATAATTATAGTACAACATTAGCTTGTGGTGATTGTATAGAAAAGTTTGTTATTAATCAAGATTCAACATTTGTATCAGCACATGTGGCAAGAGTTTTTTTAACAGCAGATTCAAGTCATATAAATTATCCAATACGTATTATTAAACGAAGTAAAAATTCTGGGAATTCTATTTGGAACAGAGATTTTTATTATTACCCCATAATTAATTTTTCACCCGTTGCCAACTACACTATTCACGATGCTGAAGCCACTCCAGATGGTGGTTATATTTTCGTTGGCGAGTCCACCAACTTTGATTCCTTAAACGTTAATGCACCAGCGCAATTGGGGTATGTCATTAAAACCAACTGCCTCGGTTTTTTAGATGATCCACAAGCAGGTTTTTCTGCTACCACAACAATAGATAGTTTGGGTGTTCATTTTCAAAACATCAGTTTAATGGGTGGAAGTTTTCAGTGGAGTTTTGGAGACAACTCAGTATTAAATACTGGAGAAAATATGGATTCGGTTGTTCATACCTACTCAGATACAGGCATGTATGAAGTCCAGCTCATTGCGTACGGTTGCAATGGCGCAAATGATACTATTCGGCAAACGGTGGTAATAAGCAAATCGCCAGTTGTACCGCCAGAAGTGCCAACGGCAAACCCAAACATTACCAACTACATGGCTTTGGGTCCCAACCCGGTAAAAAGCGGAGAAAGCATTGCAGTTTATGTCGGTAATTTACCCAATGAAAACTGTTCGCTTTTGTTTTACGATTACCAAGGGAAACTGGTTTTGCAGCGCGCTATTCCGCAGAATAATAGTACTTATATTATCGTTTTGCCTTTTGGTGCTGGAGTTTATCAGGCTGTTTTACGAGATGGCGAGAAGGAGTTGGAAGTGGAGAAGGTTTTGGTTTATTGATTTGAAGGTGATTTTTCTGTCCACGAATTACACTAATTTCCACCCCTGCCTGTCGCTAGACAGGAATTTTTTGTTGTTTTTGAGGTGATAATCAAAAATCCTCTGTGCCTCTGCGGTAGAAAAATTGAGCGTTAGCTTTAGGTATGAATTGAATTGAATTGAATCCAAAATCCATCTTCCATCAGTCCAAAGGACGATCCAACTTCCAGCAGCGCAACGGTCCATTCTCAAATTTGAAAATTCACCGTAGCATTCTGCCAAATCGGGAAATTTCAAGAATTAGCAATGAAACATTTTTTGTACGCTTCTAAATGCAAATGTTTTGCTTTCTCAACCATTTCCGGTTTTTTATGTGAAGATTACCGTTTTATCTGCTCATTCAAAAATAAATTTGGTAAAGTGTTTTTTTTTTTTTGCTTTGTGAAGTTACAGTTGTAACAGATTTACAAATTCACTTAAAAAGTACCAAATGAAAAAAAACAAAATTAATCTTATCGTTTTTGGAACAATTCTATCTTTAGGAGTCAGGGCAGACGCATTAAAATTCTAGTATTTTTTTCAAATAGGCCTCATTCCAGCCTGCATTCAATCGTTTTGTCATAATCGAAGCTTTTAAATTATCCTTTTTCAACATTGTTAGAGCAATTTTATTGATTGCAGAAAAATTTTGAGCACGATCTCCCGTTCTTTTTCTGCTAGCATCCTCTCGGAAACCTACATCTAAGCACCAGTGAAGTTTGTTCTCAATTCCCCAATGAGAGCGAATATACTCTTGAAAGTTTTCAGCTGATACATCTAAGCTTGAGATATAAATTCTTGTTGAATTTTCTTGTTTTTTAGTTGATTTGAAATAGCGACTGCTATCAATTTTAATTATTGTTTTTATATCCTTCCAGTCCTTGCTGTTTTCAATATATTCTAAGTTTTTTATTACCGAACATGTTCTCTCTTCAACTCTACCGTGTTCTGCATCAAGTGATTCTGATACATCATCTGGTTTTAAAAATCGAAATGAATCTTCGATGTTTTGTTGAAGTGTTTTTTGATTTCCTTTAACGGCTAAAATATAATTTCCCCCTTTTTTGATTACCTTTTTTGCAATTGCTATTTGACATCCCATAGCATCAATAGTAATGATACAATCCTTAATGAATATAGCATCTAGCAATTCTGGAATTGCTGTTATTTACTCATCATCTATCATTGATATTAAGGAATTCGTGATGTGCTTCGCAGTTCATTTGATTTCTTTTTGACTTTTAATTGGCCTAAAACTAAATTATTGCTGTTTGCCCATGCGCTAACCATATGAATTGCAGATGTATTACCGTGTTCTTTAGCTCCTCGTATGGTTTTTCCATCA
>Ga0335398_10000671_pt1 | contig 60183 bp, 58 predicted proteins | sample BON03_FD_205742 | JGI IMG/M metagenome (GOLD analysis project Ga0335398, IMG submission 205742) | Freshwater microbial communities from Lake Bonney liftoff mats and glacier meltwater in Antarctica - BON-03 (spades assembly) (version 2) | ecosystem: Environmental > Aquatic > Freshwater > Ice >... | reverse complement strand
GCCGAACACGCGGGCAACAACGTCGCGGGCGTCATCCTCAACCACTAAGCGCCCCGCTCGGGCAGTCAGCGGCAAGCCTGAAGCGTAGAATGTAAAAATGGTTACACAGCGAACCGGCGTCGCGTCAGTTGTTGAGAGCTTCGTCTCATCTGCGTGGTTCGTGCGCACTTCGACACTTGTGCAGATGACCCTTGATGCCCTCTCGTGGGCCGTGGCTGCTCTCACTGCCTCATACGCGCGGTTCTTGATCCAGGGTCATCACGACCCTTACGGGGCGACCAAGGATTCGGTGGCATCGGTACTGCCGATGGTCGTGGTCGTATTGCTGGTTGTCGGTTTTGCGGTTGGGGTCTACCGCCGACGCTGGCGTTACGGGAGTTTCGACGAGGTCGCCGGGCTGATCGCGGCATCTGTGGTCACAACCATCGTTCTACAGGTGCTTCGGCTGTTCGATTCATCGGCTAACCCGTTTCCGCGAAGCGTAATCGCAGCGGCTGGTGTAGTCGGGCTGTTCTTAACAGCCGCAAATCGTTACGCGTGGCGTTTTGTACGCGAGCGTGTACGCCGTCCATCAGCAGAAACTGCGACGAAGATAATTATTTACGGCGCTGGCGAAGGTGGCATCCAAGTGGTAAACACCTTGCTGCGCAATCCGAGCTCTCCGTACCTACCCGTCGCATTCCTCGACGACAACGAAAAGACCCATCGCTTGAGCATCTCGGGCATCCCGGTACTCGGCGGCCGCGAGATGTTGGCAGAGGCACGCGGTAAGACTGGCGCCGAGACCCTGCTGATCGCTATTCCGAGCGCCGATTCACACCTGATTAACGAAATCGCCGCACTCGCCCGCGGGCTGAACATGGACGTCAAAATTTTACCAGCAGTGCAGAATCTAAACGAGCGCCCGCTAGATACCAGCGACATTCGTGACCTCACCGACGAAGACCTACTCGGTCGGCGCAGCGTGCATATCGACCTGCAACAGATATCCGAGTACATCGTTAATCGCCGAGTACTGATAACTGGCGCCGGCGGCAGTATCGGCAGCGAATTATGCCGACAACTTGCACGTTTCAACCCCGCAGAACTGATCATGCTCGATCGCGACGAGAGTGCGTTGCACGAGGTGCAGTTATCCATCCATGGCCGCGCGCTGCTCGATACACCACAGACGGTTCTCGCCGACCTGCGCGATGCCGCGACTATCGATCACATCTTTGATACCCGCCGACCAGAGGTTGTGTTTCACGCCGCGGCGCTCAAACATTTGCCGCTTCTAGAGCGGTACCCGAGCGAGGCGTACCAGACCAACGTGCTCGGCACCCAGACACTCCTGCGCGCCGCCCAACGCAACAACGTCTCGGTATTCGTGAATATCTCAACCGATAAGGCAGCCAATCCGATCAGCGTGCTCGGCTTCTCTAAGCGCCTCGCAGAACGGCTCACGGCCGACTTTGCATTCACTGCCCCTCCCGGCAAGTACATCTCAGTGCGCTTTGGCAATGTCTTGGGCTCGCGGGGCAGTGTGCTGATGTCGTTTCGCGATCAGATTGCTAAGGGTGGGCCTGTAACCGTTACGCATCGAGGCGTGACTCGCTACTTCATGACGATTTTTGAGGCCGTGCAACTGGTGATTCAGGCCGGCGCCATCGGTCGAACTGGTGAAGTACTGGTTCTCGATATGGGCGATCCCGTCAGTATTTACGATGTCGCTACGCAACTCGTAAAAAACTCAGGAAAGAGCGTCGCAATTGAAGTCGTAGGGTTGCGTGTTGGCGAAAAAGTACACGAAGAGTTGCTCGGCGACGGCGAACTTGACGAGCGGCCGTCGCATCCATTGATTTCGCAGGTCGCAGTTAAGCCGATCAGCCAGGGCAACCTGATTACCAACCCTCCAGACGCTCGAACCTTTATGTTGTCGCTGCTCGAAGAGCAGTAGAACTATCGGGATCAAGCGAAACGTCACCCAAAACGTCACCCAAAACTTCCGGCCTGCCTGGGCCGCCTATCGCAGCTACTAGCAAGACCCACAAGAAGTGATCTCCAACTACGAAACTCTCCTGCGTCGCTGACAAGAGAACAAAAAACATAATCGCGTACGTCCATTGCCCAGCCGTCGACAGGATCGCGTGCCTGATCTGAACGTATCCTCCCCACACAAAAGCGACTAAAAATAACACTGCTCCTATCATGCCGCCGCCGAGTAATACATCTATGTAAGAGCTGTGTGAGAACTCACCGCCCTGAACCGTCCACCACAGATCGCGCTTCATAAAGACTGACGACTTCCACGCGGACATCCAGCCCCAGCCAAAAATTGGCCTGTCTAAAAATCCGGAGAAGCCGTAGTTCCAAATTGCCGTGCGACCATTGAAGAAACTTTCTTGGTTCAACCAGCGCAGTACCACTTCCTGCGATCTCAGCATCATCCACGTAGTCGTTACTGCACCAGCGATAAAAATTCCATAACCAAATTTCTCTATTTGCGCAATCGTCAATAACTTTCGCCGATAAAGAATTCGAATTACCGACCAACAACCCCAGACGGCCACAAAGACGGCAATCGCGCCAATCGAAGTACTCGAGCGAGTGCGCATCAAAACATAGCCGTTGAGCATGGCGATGTCGGCAAACACAATTGCCGTTGCTGGCCACCAAGTATTACGACGGCGCGCCACTGTTATCACCAAAATACTTGCCGCGGCCAGCAGCCCGACAGCGGCAACCGGGGCGAGCGAATTGCGATTGAAGTAGACGCCGTTCCAGTGACCCTCGATACTGATCGCAAACTCCCAGTTTCGTTTCACTGCGAGGTATGAGAACAGCACCCCGGGCTGCATCGCAAGGCCAACCAACACAATTTGTTGAATGTGCGTGAATGATCTTGCGATGTACACGCCCGTCGCCGCAGTCAACGCGAGCGTCGTTGCCTCGACTATCGTGTCGCGACCAGAAGTTGCCCAAACCGTTGACAACACCATCCACGAGCAAAATGCACCGATCAGTGCAACTGGCGCCGACTGCGGCCACGACCACTGCATCCGCTTGCCCAGTAGCAACAGTGCAGGCAACTGCACGATGACAAACGTCAATTGGTAAGTGAGAAAAATAGAATTTCCAGACGACGCTGAACTTGCTTGCCAGAGTTTGAACACCGGTCCCTGAGTCAACGTGGTCAGCAAGACGACTACATAGGCATACTCCAACCACTTCGCGTATTTCCTAAACGCCTCGATGTTGCTTTGCATCCCCACCAAATCTACTCGCACCACCGATTAGTCAATGCCCAGAGGCGATTCCCGGCAAAGCAGCAAAGGTAGGATTATTAGGATGACTTTGCCAGCTGACGATCGAGATGATCTGATCAAAGAACTCTTCACCGAGGCCCACGGCCTACGGATGAAAAACGAGCAGATCAGCCAATACGTTGAGACCAAGATTGCCGAACTCGTCAAGACCCGCCGCGAACTCTTGCAAACACGCAGCGGCCTTGAAGAACTCGTCGAACAGCGCAATAAATTGCAGGGCCAACTCGAAGCGCTCACGTCTGAACACGATCAATTAATCGAGATGCATTCGGGCATGACAGACCAGCGCGACCGACTGCGAACGCGCATCGCCGCGGTCGAGGCATCGCGGAGCTATCGCATCGGCCAACGCCTAAGCCGAATGGCCGCCAAATTGTCGCCGCAAAAATAATGGGAGCCGCGCCAGAATCAGGCAAGCAATACCCGATCATCATCACCACGCGCGATCGGCTCGAACCTCTACTTCAACTAGTGGCTTGGCTTGAGAAGATCGGACAGAAAAACATCTGGTTTTGCGACAACCAGAGCACCTATCCGCCCCTCATTGAGTACCTCAAGACAACCAAGTACCAGGTGCGTTTTAACGAAATAAATCTTGGTCACCGTGGACCGTGGCTAAGCGGACTCGTGCCAGAACTCGGTTCAGACGAATACTTCGTTGTCACCGACCCAGATGTCGTGCCTTGCGCCGAATGCCCAAGTGATGTCTTGTCGGTATTTGAGGCGATGCTTGATGCCGACCCAAACTTAGGCAAGGTCGGGTTTGGTCTGAAGATCGATGACCTCCCCGAACATTACGAGCACGCAGCCAATGTGCGTCTCTTTGAATCACAGTTCTGGTCGATCCCTTACTCACCCGGTTTTTATCGCGCGCCGATCGATACAACATTTGCAATGTACCCACCATTCGACGGCAACCAAAGCCCGCACCACCTGCGTTCTGGTCCGCCATACATGGCTCGACACCTGCCTTGGTATCAAGACTCCGCCAATCCACCAGCTGACGCCAGTTACTACATTGAGCACGCCGACTCGTTGATCATCAACTGGGAGCGCAAAGTTCTACCTGCGACGCTACGCGCGCAGTTGCTAACACTCGCCGCACAGCAATCGCCACAGAAGTAGAAGTAGAGTCAAAGACGCAATGGCAACCCCCGCGATCACCGTCAACTCTGTCTCGAAAAGTTTCCGCCTCTACCACGAGCGCAATCGCTACATAAAAGCAGCGCTGCTGCGCGGTCGGCGAGCCCGCTACGAAGAGTTCTGGGCCTTGCAAGATGTCTCGTTCGAGGTCGAACACGGATCTACTCTCGGCATCATCGGCTCTAACGGCTCAGGCAAGAGCACGATGCTCAAGTGTCTAACCGGCATCTATCACCCCGAAAAAGGCAGCATCTCAATCGATGGATCAGTTGCCGCGCTGCTCGAACTCGGCGCCGGGTTTCATACCGAGCTATCAGGCAGAGAAAACGTGTTCCTCAACGGCGCGATTCTGGGAATGTCTAAAAAAGATATCGAGCGCCAGTTTGACAGCATCGTCGAGTTTGCGGGCGTCGAACGCTTTATCGATATCCCCGTAAAAGACTATTCGTCCGGCATGACCGTGCGCCTTGGCTTCTCGATCGCCGCGCACGTCGAACCAGAGATTCTGCTGATTGACGAAATTCTCAGCGTCGGCGACCAAGCCTTCCAGCGCAAGAGCAGCGAAAAGATCGAACAGTTTCGCCGCGAAGGCCGAACGATAGTTGTCGTCAGCCACGGTTTGGGGTCTGTGCAACAACTGTGTCAAGAAGTGATCTGGCTAGAGAAGGGCGTGCTCAAACAGCGCGGCCCGGCAGCCGAAGTCATCGCTGCCTACACGGGCGGCACCTACACCGAGCACACCGAAAAAGACGCTGACTTTCGCGAGCGTTGGGGCACGGGCGAAGCCCACTTCAACTTGATCGAACTACGCGGACCAAATACTCAAGCCACCGAGCGCCTAGACACCAACGGTGCAGTCGTGATCTACAGCCAACTCACGCCGCAGTCTCGTCTCGTCGCGCCGATCATCAAGGCGACCATCTCGAAACTAGATGGCGACGTCATCTGGTCGAGCACATCGCAGCGTCTGCAAACGCCACTGCGCGGTGTTGCTGACCCACTTGTTGTTGAGATCGATATCCCTGTTTTGCCGCTACTCGAGGGCACTTACTTTTTGTCGATGGCGATCACCGACGCCACGGGCACAACCGAATACGACCACTGCCAAAACTGGGTGCGCTTCGACGTGCACCAGGCAGACCTGTTCGAAGAAGGCGTAGTTGCGATACCCGCTACTTGGCGCGTGCAGCGCTAAGACTCGCTACGCGGCAAAATTAGTTTAAAGTTCTTCAGCGATGCGACGCGATAGTTTGCCGAACAGAAACCAGCCGCCGGCGAACGAGGCAACAGACGCGACGCCGAGGTAGGCGATGTTCCCCCACTCTGGCGACCGACCCGAATACAACATGTGACGGAACGACTTGATGAACACTGCCATCGGGTTCCAGTGCAAAATGAACTCGAGATATGGATGAAGCTTGCCATCAAGTCGGTCTGGCGTGTAAATAATCGGCGTCGCAAAAAACATCACCTGGATCACGATCGTCCACAGGTAACGCAGGTCTCTGAAGAACACCGCACTGGCGGCGAGCGCGAGCGCGAACCCGGATGCGTATACGGCGAGCAACACCATCAACAAAAACGCGACGGGGATCCACGGGATTATCGGGCTACCGGCAATGATCAATGCAATGCACAGCAGCGACATCTCGATGCAGAACTGCACGAACGCGAAAATAACTTGGGAAAAAACGAGAGTCTCCCAGGCGAACGCCACCTTGCGCACGAGGCCAGCGTTACCTAATAGTGAGCCCATGCCGAGGTTAGTGACGAGCGAGAAAAACCCCCACGGCAAGATACCGCTCAGCAAGTAAAGCGCGTACACCTGAATGCCGGAAGGGCGCCCGATAGGCGCCGTCGCCCCGAACACGACGCCGAACACGAACCAATAGATGAGCATGTTCGACAGCGGGTTAAGCATCGACCATGCCCAGCCGAGAAACGACTTGCGGTAGCGCGAGCGCAACTCGCGCAACGTGAGGTTCCACAAAAGATTTTGAGAACGGCGGAGGTCTGCTATTTGGTGCACGCTAGGCATCAACACTAGCGAGCACCACCCGTGGGCGAGGGGGGACTTGAACCCCCACGTCCTTACGAACACTGGCACCTGAAGCCAGCGCGTCTGCCATTTCGCCACTCGCCCGAATGGATGCTTCACGCTAGCAATACATCTGCAGCTACCCACCCGCGCCGAGGTATCCGCTTGGGCATTAACGGCTCAGGTATCGTATTAGTGATGTCGGCCACAGATTGGGAAACCCGAGAACTGGAGTCCGCCTCGCGCGAACGACTGCTAGTCGAGATCGGAATTCTCAGAGGATCTGACATAAACGCGCTGAAGAAACAGGTTTTAGAACTACAGCACGAACTCCTTTCCACGAAGGACTTCACGATCGGTGCGGCGGCAGAAGTTGGTGAGGCTCGGGCCAAACTCATCGACTTCGAAGAGCAACTTCAAGCTGCCAGGGCTCGCTCGGCCTACCTGTCAAAACACATCAATCGAATGCGCAACTCGACGACTTGGAAGCTCGGGCGATTCATGATGCTGCCGGTGAGAACCATCAAAAAAGTTATCCGCAGAGCCGCTTAGGCGAACCTTTAAATGCCGAAATTCAGTATCGTCACGCCAGTTTACAACCCGCCAGCCGCGGCGCTTAAAGCCTGTATCGCCTCGATGCAAAGTCAGACATTTAGAGATTGGGAATGGTGCCTTGTCGACGACATGTCTACCAAGCCGCACGTTCGTAAAATTTTAGACAAGGCCCTGAGCGGCGACATGCGTATTCGTGTCACCTATCGCGAGAAAAACGGCGGCATTGTCGCGGCATCGCAAGCTGCTCTCGACATGGCCACTGGCGAATTTGTCGGCCTGCTTGATCACGATGACGCACTGCATGCCACCGCATTGCAAAAAGTTGCGGCACGACTAGATATCGATTCGACGATCGATTATCTGTACACCGACGAAGACAAAATCGACGAAAACGGTCTGCACTACGATTTCTTCCGCAAACCAGACTGGGACAAGGAACGCTTGCGCGGGCAAAATTACTGTTGTCACTTCTCGGTATTTAGATCGACGCTTCTCGACCGAGTCGGCGGCTTCCGCGAAGGCTTTGATGGCTCACAGGACTACGACATCATTCTGCGTGCTACTGAACAGGCCCGCACGGTCGCCCACATCCCGGAGGTGCTGTACCACTGGCGCTGTGTTCCTGGTTCTGCTGCGGCCGAAGTGATGGCCAAGCCATACGCATATCAAGCGGGGCTACGAGCCCTAAGTGAGCACTTTCAGCGATGCGACATCGATGCCAAACCCACACTGCTGGATTCTGGCGTGTATCAGTACCGACGTTGTTCTCTGAAGTCGATGCCGTTGGTGAGCATAATTATCCCAACTCGTGGCGACCGCAAACGCGTGTGGGGAGTTACGACTTGCTTGGTCGTTAACGCAGTTGAGAGCATCATCAAAAATTCAACATACAGCAACTTCGAGATACTCGTGATCAATGACGTGCACCCAGATGGCACTTCGTTTCACCAATTCAATCTTCCTAGCGATACTCGAGTGCGCATTGTAAGTTACGATAAGCCTTTCAATTTTTCAGAAAAATGCAACGTCGGTTTCTTCGCCTCAAATGGCGAAGTCGTTATAATGCTCAATGACGACACGCAGGTGATAACCCCTGACTGGATAGAGCAGATGATTGGCCACTTTGACGACCCCGAGGTGGCGATGGTCGGACCAATGCTGCTCCTAGAAGATGGCCGAATTCAAAGCGCAGGCCACACCAACATCTTGTCGCCACACCACCTCGGTGCCGGCGAGTCACCTGAAAGCCCAGGTAAGTGGGGTTCCTACTCCGTTTCTCGCAATGTCAGCGGAATAACTGGCGCGTGCTCAGCCATTCGCCGCAGCATGTATCTAGAACTTGGTGGATTTTCTTTAGACTTTCCTGTCAATTTCAACGATGTTGACTTTTGCTTCAAGGTGCTCGACGCTGGTTACAGAATTGTCTGGACTCCGATGGCTCGTCTCTACCACTTCGAATCGATGACCAGAGTTAAACATGTCAGTGCCGAAGAAGTTGAGGCGCTCGAAAAGCGGTGGAAACGTTATTTCGGAGTGGATGTTTACACCCCATAAAGCGCGTAAGATGTCTAGGTGTTGCAACGAGCAAACGGGGGCGCAATCAGACCTATCTCAATAGGCCGCGCCTTGTTGGCCGAACTTGATTCGCAGTTCGACGAAATAGAAGGCGGCGGCGCGATTACCCCGCAATATGTGATCGCCATAAACGGCGGCGACGCGACCATTTTAAGCAGTTACGAGTCGGCGATGCTCATCGAATTGCGCCACGCCGTTGTCAACCACGCCGCGATCGAGGGTTACACCCTGTCTGGCGAAGCTGTCGTCAGCTTGGTCACAGACCCCGCCGTCAAGCGCGGCACATGCCGCGTCACGCCTCTGCTAGCAGCCACGCCGTCGCCAACAACCAATTCGGCGCTGGCATCAGTCGTTCTGGCTGACGGCCAGCGCATCGTTTTAGACCAAGATCTAATTATGGTTGGCCGCCAGAGCGACTGCCAGGTCATGATTGACGATCACAATGTCAGTCGCCACCACGCCGAAATTCGCCGCACAACGGCGGGCTGGGTCATCACCGACCGCGACAGCACAAACGGCACCAAAGTTAACGGCGAGAAAGTTGTTAATGGTCGCCTGTTGGTAGATGGCGACGTTGTTGCGTTTGGCTCGGCACACGCACGCTTTGAGAATTCGTGATCAGCGTTTCAATCGGCGCGGTTTCAGACACAGGTAAGTTGCGGGCCGCCAACGAAGACTCATTTGTTAGCGAGCAAAATATTCTGGCGGTCGCCGACGGCATGGGCGGGCATAACGCCGGCGAAGTAGCCAGCGCGATGGCCGTGCAGTTGCTGCGCGCCGCCGCCGATCAGTTGGCGCAGGTGCCTGGCGCTCTAGTCGACGCCGTAACCGAAATAAATAGCGCAATATTTGCGGCCGCCACCAGCACAGCCGAGCAACGCGGCATGGGCACGACTATCACCGCGATGGCGATCAGCCCAGCTAGCGTCGCCCCGCAACAAGTTGTGGTCGCCAACGTCGGCGACTCGCGCACCTATCTAGTGCGGGCAGGAGAACTGCGCCAGATCAGTATCGACCATTCGTACGTACAAGAGCTCGTAACTCAGGGTGTCATCACATTCGATGATGCGCGCACGCACCCGCGGCGCAATATCGTCACTCGCGCTCTTGGTATCGACGCCACTGTCTTGGTCGATTCGTGGACCCTGCCAGTGATCAATCACGATCGCTACATCTTGTGCAGCGACGGCCTCGTTGACGAGATCTCAAACGAAGAGATCTTGGCGATCTCCATTTTGCATTCAGACCCCCAGCAGGCCGCGGTTAACCTCGTCGCAGCAGCGAATAGTCACGGTGGTCGCGACAACATCACGGTGATCGTGGCCGACTTTAAAGAAACAGATTCGCTTGCGCCAGAGTCCGTTGGCACGCCAGATTCAACGCCGATCACCGCTGCCGCGCCGCAGAAAGCAAAATCGATCAGTCGCATGCTGAAAAAGTTTAAGAAAAAACCGCGAGTCAACAATGGCTGACAACCCCGAACTGATCAACGATCGCTACGACCTCGGCGTCAGTATCGGCCGCGGTGGCATGGCCGAGGTCTACCTCGCCCGCGACGTGCTCTTAGACCGCCCAGTGGCGATCAAGGTGCTGTCCAGCGAATTCGCTACCGACCCTGCATTCGTCGAACGCTTTCGCCGTGAAGCCCAGGCTGCGGCGAGCCTTACCCACCCGAACATCGTCGGCGTCTTCGACTGGGGCCGTGTCGGCAACACGTATTTCATCGCAATGGAATATGTGCAGGGTCGCACTCTGGCCTCGCTCTTGGCAGAGCGCAAGACTATGACCGCCAACCGGGCTTGCAACATCGCCATTGAGATCGCCGCGGCATTGGGCGCAGCACACGAGAGCGCCGTAGTACACCGCGACATCAAGCCCGGCAACATCTTGATCGGCAGCGGCGGGCAGGTCAAGGTTGCCGACTTCGGAATTGCCCGCGCATTCGGCGCCAACGTCGACGACGCACTCACCCAAACTGGCTCGGTGATGGGCACCGCCACATACTTCTCGCCAGAGCAGGCGCAGGGCGGCCAGCCAGACCCGCGCAGCGACATCTACTCACTGGGCATCGTGATGTACGAAATGATTGCGGGGTGCGCGCCCTTTTCTGGCGACAACGCAGTCGGCGTCGCCTATCAACACGTGCACACCGCGCCGGCCCCGCTACACGAATTTGCCCCGGACGTGCCGATGGGTTTCGAGGCGATCATCGCCAAGTGCTTGGCCAAGTCGCCCCAACGCCGCTACGCCACTGCCGCAGCGTTGCGCGACGACCTACGCAGGTTCGCCAACGGCGAAGATGTGCACGCACTGGCACAGGCGCGCAAAACTAAGCCGCTGAGAAGCGCGACCTCAACGCAGGCAATCCCCGTGACACGCGCATCGGCTACCGCGCCTACCAACTATCCGCACGACGAAGATACTGCTACCGAATACCCGCCGTACGACGACTTAGTGCCGCAACGCACCGCGCTGTATGTATTTGGCGCCGTGTTCGTAGCCATCGTGCTGCTCGCGGGTGGATTGTTTCTCTACCGCGCTATTGCCGGTGGTGGCTCCAGTAGTTCGATCACCGTCCCCGATATTTCGAACCGCTCACTCGCCGATGCCAGCAAGGTGTTGCTTGAGTTAGGCCTGACGCCGATACCTAACGCAGTCCCGCGCGACGACATCGGCGACGACATCGTCTACGAGCAAGACCCGCCACCGAGTGTGCTCGCCCGCGCCGGCGACACGGTGACGCTGACCTACAACCCCGCCAGCGCCAAGATTATGGTGCCGGCAATTCAAGGCCTGCTCGTTAAAGATGCGACGGCGTTGCTTGCGCCGCTCGGTTTGCAGTTGACGATTGCCGAAGTCCGCAACGACCCGCTAGTACCGCTAAATCAGATCATTACCCAAGACCCGCCAGCGATGACACCGGTTCGCTCTGGCTCGCCAGTCAGCGTGGTTGTTTCAGGGGGTGACGGTGGGCAGTTAATTCCGACTGTACAAAATCAGGTTGCGACGGCGGCGCAACAACTGTTGCAAAGCGCGCCATACCACTTTGTCGTCACGATCACTGAAGAGGGTTCGCCGCTAATTGAGCGCGGCCGAGTTACGCGCACCGAGCCGCTGATCGGCACCTCGCTGGCACCTGGATCACCGATCACGATCTTCGTATCGAAGGGCATCTCGACTGCCGCCGTGCCGGCAGTCGAAACTCTTCCCGAGGCTGACGCCAAGAATCAGTTGAATCTAGTCGGCCTGATCGCCGACGTGAAATACCAAGATGTTCCAGAGGGTGATGCCAGCGACGGTCGCGTTATCTCGCAGGGCACGCAGGCTGGCATCGTCGTCGAACTCGGCACCAAGGTCAAGATCACGGTCGGCCGCGCTGTGGCGCCTACGATACCGTAAGTTTCGCACTCGCGTCGTAAACAGTCAGCGCGCTACGGCTCGAGTTCGCGCTCGCTCGACAAACACGGCGAGCAGACTCTTGCCGGCAGTCGTCAAAATACTTTCAGGGTGAAACTGCACACCCTCAACATCGAGTTCGTGATGGCGCACGCCCATGATCATTCCGTCCCGCGTATGCGCTGTCACGAGCAACGCGCTCGGCAAAGAACTCGGTTCGATTACTAGCGAGTGGTATCGCGTTGCGATTAGCGGATTCGGCGCGCCCGCAAAGAGGCCTTCGTTGTTGTGCAAAATTTCTGATGTCTTGCCGTGCACTAGTTCTGGCGCACTTACAATTTTGGCGCCGTAGACGTGTCCGATCGCCTGGTGACCAAGGCACACTCCTAATACTGGTACTCGCCCCGCAAATGCAGTGACCGACTCGCACAAAATCCCCGCAGTCTCTGGTCGCCCGGGCCCAGGCGACAACAACACCGCGTCGGGCTGTAATGCGACCGCATCGGCCACACTCATTGCGTCGTTGCGCACGATGACGGGCTCAGCCCCCAGTTCGCCCAAATATTGCACGAGGTTGTAGACAAAACTGTCGTAATTGTCGATCACCAAAATACGGGGCACACCTAAGCCTGCCCGATCGAAGGGGTGGGAACAAACCCCTTTTCATCTACACTTGAAACTTCATGGCGCCCCCAAAACGACGCACCGGTGGACGCACCACCCCCAAGGGCACTCAGCCTGGGCATTTGCACGAGACGCACCGCCTCGACTCCGCTGATCCAAAATCGCTGCACGGCCAGAATGTTGCTGAGGCATCGTCGCGTTACACGCCGCCAATTCGCCGCGAACAGAAGGTCAGCCCGCAGTGGGTGCCCGTGTTGATGTTCGTGTTGCTCGGCCTCGGCACGCTAGTAATTTTGTTTTACTATCTCGGGTTCGTGCCCGGCGGGCGCAACAACATGTACCTGTTTGGCGGCCTGACTGCGGTGCTCGGCGGCCTGTTCACCGCCACCAAATACCGCTAGTTCTTTTCGCGCGTCATTCGACTGGCGCCACAAGATCCATTTCTTCAAGGCAGTGTCGCGGCGGTGGCGGATCTTGATCTGGCGCCATCACTACGCGCAGTTCGACACCACACATCGAGCAGCGATAGCGCACGTTGATGCGACGCATTTCGCCAGCTGGTGGCGGCTCTGGCAGTGGCGAAGTCATGCTGCGCAACATGCCGATACCGAGGCGCCACACGAACGCCATGATCACAACGCCAAACAGGACCCAGATAATGGTCCCGAACATCTAGGTTTATTGCTGCTTTAGTCGAGGCGTTCGATGATGGTGGCGTTGGCCATGCCGCCGCCCTCGCACATCGTCTGCAAGCCGTAACGGCCACCGGTGCGCTCAAGTTCGCACAACAGCGTCGTCATCAAGCGTGCGCCCGAAGCGCCGAGCGGGTGACCAAGTGCAATCGCGCCGCCGTTGACATTGACCTTGCTCATGTCTGGGTGCAGCTCTTTTTCCCATGCCAAGACGACCGAGGCGAAGGCCTCGTTGATTTCGATCAGGTCGATGTCATCTATCGTCAGGCCGGCTCGCTCGAGCACGCGCTTGGTGGCTGGAATCGGCGCGGTAAGCATGAACCGCGGGTCTTCGGCGGCCATCGCGAAATTGACGAATCGTGCGCGCGGCTTGAGGCCCAACTTCTTGGCGCGCTCTTCGCTCATGATCAACAGCGCAGCCGAGCCGTCTGTGATCTGCGACGAATTACCCGCGGTTACGCGGCCGCCCTCTTCTGCTGAGCGGAAGACTGTCTTCAGCGACGCGAGTTTTTCTTTAGTCGTTTCGCGAATGCCCTCGTCGGTCGACATCATCTTGCCGTCAGCATCGAGCACTGGCACGATCTGGCTCTGAAAGCGACCCTCTTGGGTGGCGCGAGCCGCGTACTCTTGCGAACGAGCGGCGAACGAATCAAGATCATCGCGCGAGATATTCCATTTTTCGGCAATCATCTCTGCTGACGTGCCCTGGCCGACAAGACCGCCGACGTCCGCGTAACGCGCCTGAACCTTCGGACCGAACGGGAAACCGTATTGACGATCAGACACCGATGAACCCATCGGCACGCGCGACATGACTTCAACGCCGGCGGCAACGACAATGTCATAGGCGCCGGCCATCACGCCTTGCGCCGCGAAGTGCGCCGCTTGCTGACTCGAACCGCACTGGCGGTCAACCGTCGTGCCCGGCACTGTGTCTGGCCAACCCGCAGCGAGCACAGCGTTGCGGGCCACGTTCAAGCCCTGCTCGCCGACTTGCATTACGCAACCCATCACAACGTCATCGATCATCGCTGGGTCGATACCCGTGCGCTTGACCAACGACGACATCACTTCGGCTGCCAGATCTACTGGGTGCCAATTTTTCATGCGACCGTTGCGCTTACCGAGAGGTGTGCGAATGGCGTCAACGATGACTGCTGTGTTCATAAGAATCTCCCGTAGCAACTCGAAACTAAACTTCTTGATGCGCCCTTTGGCGCACCACAAGTTTGCCTCGCCAAGACGCGAAATCCATCATTGAAAAAGGGCTCTTTGGGGCAAAGAAGTGGAGACGATGGGACTCGAACCCACGACCCCCTGCTTGCAAAGCAGGTGCTCTAGCCAGCTGAGCTACGTCCCCGCAGGGCGGTTTCAGGATAGCGGGCATTATCGTGTCGGGGTGAACAATTTGATCCGCATGGGACTGCAACTTCCACTTTTTACGTATCCGAATGTTGCCGATCGTGACTTATTCGGTCGGATCACTGCCATCGCCCAAGCCGGCGAGACAGCAGGCTTCGACAGCATCTGGGTAATGGACCACTTCTATCAACTGCCGGGCCTCGGCAAACCCCACGAGCCGATGCTCGAGGCGTACACGCTGTTGAGCGCGCTCGCGGGCGTAACAAAAAACGTCAACCTCGGCGCGCTCGTCGGTGGCGTTACGTACCGCAACCCCGCGGTGCTCGCCAAAACGGTGAGCACGCTCGACGTCATCTCGCAGGGCCGCGCGATCTGGGGCATCGGCGCCGCGTGGTTCGAGATGGAGCACAAAGATTTTGGTTTCGAGTTCGGAACATTTGGCGAGCGATTCGAAAAACTCGAAGAGGCTCTACAGATCGTGAAGAGCATGTTCGTCAACGAGAAAACAACTTTCAACGGCAAGTGGTATCAGGTCAACGACGCTCTCAACTCGCCAAAACCAATTCGCGCCGGCGGGCCTCCCGTAATGATCGGCGGCAGCGGTGAGAAAAAGACCCTGCGCATGGTCGCTCAATACGCCGACGCCTGCAACGTCTTCGGGCCCGTCAAACATATACGCCACCTGATGTCGGTGCTCGACGATCACTGCGCCGCACTCGACCGCGACCCGGCGACAGTATGCCGCACGCGCCTGAGCACGCTGATCATCGACGACACCAAAGAGCAAGCGGAATCCCAGGTTGCCGCCAGATTCGGCGCCACCAAGATCGACGACCTGCCGCAAGATATCAAGGCCCGCATCGAGCACATGACGACATACGGCAGCGCCGAGAGCGTCGGCGAAGAAGTACAGGCGTTGCTAGACGCAGGCCTTACCGGCCACATCTTCAATTTGCGCAATGCCCACGACGTTGATTCAGTACATCGCGCGGGCGAAGTGCTGGCGCCAATACTGATTAAGTAACCCAGTCAAGTTCGGCGAATATCTCGGAGTAGCCTCGCTCTATGGTCGGGGAACTCATTTATGCATTTCGCGTGATGCGACTACCGCTTTTGGACGCCAGTGGCGCTTCTATTGGCAAAATCGACGACATTGTTGTCGTCCCTGGCCGCCTGACCGATGCCCCGACCGTATTGGGCTTTGTGGCCACCAACCAGCGCCGCCGCATTTTCATTTCGGCCGGCCGCATTGCAACGCTCGACAACTCTGGCGCGCGCCTCAAATCGTGGGACGTCGACCTGCACCCGTTTCGCCCGCGCCCCGGCGAGCGCCTGATTGGCAAAGATATTTTGGATCAACGAGTCGGCGATGAAGTAGTCAGCGATGTTGCCCTGCGTCTCACCGCCGGACGCTCGCCCGGTTGGCAGGTCTCCAAGGTACGCCTGTCGCGACGCAGTTTGTTACACCCACGCCCGAGTTACAGGCTCGTCGATTGGGAGATGATCGGCTCGCTGTTCGCGCCCACCACCGCGATGGCCGCCGAAGCCGCCCGCCTTCGCGACATGCACCCGAGCGACGTCGCCGCCGTGATTCGCGCGCTGCCAATCGAACAACGACGATTGCTTGCAGAAGCAATGGACGACGAGCGCTTCGCCGACGTCTTGGAAGAGATGCCAGAAGACGAACAGTTGCGACTGATCGAGGGCCTCGACATGGAGCGACTCACGAACGTGTTCGAAGAAATGGAGTTCGACGACCTAGCCGACCTCTTGGCGCAAATGCCTGGCGAACAGCGCCGCAAAGTTCTCGAGGCGATGGACGACGACGACGCCGAGACGATGCGCCGACTTTTGTCATACGCCGAAGGCACGGCTGGCTCGCTGATGAACCCCGACATCATCGTGTTGTCGCCGGAAGCAACCGTCGCCGAAGCCCTCGCGGTTATTCGTGACCCGGAACAACTCGTCTCGATCGCCGCGCAGGTGTTTGTCACCCACGCCCCGCATTACCCACCGACCGGCACGTACCTCGGCGTCGCTCACTTTCAGCGCCTGCTACGCGAGCCTCCACATATGTTGCTCAAGCATTGCCTCGACAGCGAACCAACTGTCAGCCCGCTGATGACCGAGCGCGAAGTTGCCGAACGCCTGGCCTCGTACAACCTGCTCGCCGTCGCAGTTTGCGACACGGTTGGTCGCCTGCTCGGCGCGATCACGATCGACGACGTTCTCGACCGCACCTTGCCGCGAGACTGGCGTCGGCACACAATACCGGCGGTGACATCATGAAGCGCCACCTTGACCTTGCCCGCCCGCGACGTCGTCGACCACAACTTGGAATCCACTACGACCCGGCTGCATTTGGAGAGTTCTCCGAAACCATCGCTCGTTTCATCGGTACGGCACGTTTTCTCATATTCCAAAGTGTGTTGGTGGTTATCTGGATTATCCTGAATGTCGCCGTCGTAACGTTGCGCTGGGACCCCTACCCGTTCATCTTGTTGAACCTGGCGTTTTCCACGCAGGCCGCCTATGCGGCCCCATTAATTTTACTTGCCCAAAATCGCCAAGAAGAACGTGACCGACGCCAAGCCGAAACAGACCGTGCGATGGCGGCCAGTACCCAGGCCGACACCGAATTTTTGGCGCGCGAACTTGCCAGCGTGCGTCTGGCGTTGGCCAGTGTCGTCACCAGCGACGAACTAAACGACCAGCTCGAAAAATTGATCAAGTCGCTCGACAGGTCAAAAACCGACTAATTGTTAATTATTAGCGGCAGTTCGCGCAACGGCCGATCACGTCGAGGCGATGGTGATCGAGCGCGAAACCCTCGCTGCGCGCCAACTTGCTGAGCACTCGGTCGATGTCGCGTTCTAGCGACTCGGGCACGACAACGTCGCGCACCGCACCGCACATCGAACATATCAGGTGGTGGTGATGGCCCGTCAGGTCTTCGGATAACTCGTAGCGCCCGATGTCGCCGGTTGTCACAACCTTGACAACAACACCCGATTCTTCGAGCACCACCAGATTGCGATACACCGAACTCTGAGCCAAACCCATGGTCGTGTCGCGAACGTCTTGAATTGTCAGCGGGTGTCCACTCGCGATCAACGCATCGACAATCTTGCGGCGCAGCGGCGTGTAGCGCTGTTGTGCCTGGTCTAGGCGCAACTGCACCTCGGTGTGAATCTCGACTGCCGAGTCGCCGGTCTTGCCGACACCATGAACGTGTTTGCCCAGCTTGGTCATCACGTCCCCACGAACTCATGCAACCGCACACCACCGTTTAAAACTCGCGTCAATAACATCGCGTTCGGCAACGCAGCCTCGCCTAAAACGTGCGCCCCACGAACATCGACTTCACCCGACAAGATCGCCGCCGCAGTTGTCGCCGCAACCACTCCGGCAACCTGGGCGACGCGCTCGGCCACGCCGGCGACCGTCGTGTGTCGCTCGCCGTTGCGCCTACCGCGCACCTCAATGCGCAGACCGCCAAGACCGCCCTCTCGGTTTGGCGCCGAAAGCATCGGCAGGCGGGCGGTGAACCGATCGCGCCGCGTCGCCGAGACCCGCGCAGTAACTCGCTTCAACTCTGGCGCCGCCCGCTTCAATAACAACGGGTCTGGTACTTCGGCGCGATAACAGTCATATGCGCCGATCGGCGGCGGAAACCAACACAGCTCGCGGCCGCTACCAGCGGGCCGACGAATCCAGTCGTCGTCGTGCCAGCCGATCGACTGGCCACTTAAGGCTCGGTGATGCTGGCGCGCGCAATCGGGCCCGCCTGTGCCGTGCAAGGCGACGTGCACCTCGTCAATTGAATCGAATGAGTTGGCGAGATGCCGCAGCAACAACCCAGACATGCCAGGCGATGATGCCGCACCCACTATCAGTGTCACGCCGTTCGCCAAGGCGGTCTCGTGCAGTCCCAACAATTCGAGCACGTCGGCAATATCGTCGCTGAGCGAAACGACAGAAATCTTGGCGCTCAGCAACTGCCTGGCCAGTTGAGCGTGCGGCGCCGCGCACGCCAACACAACTACCGACATCGTCGCTGACGCCGACAACAGTTCGTGCCACGAAGCAGTCTGCACGCTCGCTGTCTCGCTACGGCGCACAGTTGCGAGGCGCCGTGCCACCAGGGTTTGCCTGTCGTGCAGTAGTACATGATCATGACCAACGCTGCACAGTTGATCGATGATTCGCGAACCAGTTACGCCAGCGCCGACGACGCCAATATTTTTGCTACTGATAAATATCAACTATTTTCGGTCGGCGGGGTGACTTGGCGCCAGCCACCTTGTTGCCCAGAGTCCGTCGTCTTGCCTTTCAGGCGCAAAATAGCGCCAGCGATGCTGGCGATCCCGAGAACTATGAGTAAGCGCTTTATGAAACCCAACTGCGACCTCCGTTGGCCTGACGATTATTAAAACCGTTAACTCATCCTTATCGGTAATCGCCGCAAAAACAACGCTTAGTTACTGGGCTTGGGCGGCAGCATCTTCTCGCGCGGTAGACGAATGTCGAGATAGCTGCGAATGTTGGCGTCCATGCTCTCCGAAATGTGGTTCGGATAGTGGTTCTCCAAGATATGGCGCACCTTGTTGCGGGCCACATCGTTGATCTTCGGACTGCCGACTTCTTTCCACTCTTTCGAACTAAGCCTGTCCCCAACTGCCGGATACAGGTATTCGCTCTGCATGATTCGCAGTGTCTGCTCGGCCCCGAGATAATGGCCAGGTCCGCCGATGCACTGCGCGCGCATCGTTTCGATCGACATCGACTCGTCATTTACTTCGATACCGCGAATGGTGCGCTGCACCGAACCAATCGTGTCGTTGTCGAGCACCACACCCTCGAGCGAATACCCGAGCAGGCTCCCGTGCATGCCGGCCGCCTCGTAAATCAGGTTCATGCCCGCATTGCCGACGAGAGCATGGTTGATGCCCTTTTCCGAACCCGACTGCGCGTCCGGAAACTTGGCGTCGCTAATTCCAGACGATGTGCCACCCGTGAGGTTATAAAAGTGCGCCATCTGCGCGCTTGCCGACGACAACAACACCTGCTCTGGGCTCCCGCCCGACATCGCGCCCGAGCGCAAGTCAGAAACGAAACACCACAGCCCAAAGATCGCGGGGTGACCTGGCTTGATCGCGTTCACATACGCAAGACCCGCGAGCACCTCGGCAACTTGTTGCACGAGCGCACCGGCGATCGCCGCTGGTGCCGTCGCACCGGCCTGACCAGCCGACAACAACAGCACTGGCATACCGCCGTGCACGGCCATTTCTAAACACTTGCACGCGTCACTCGCAAACTTCAACGGCGGCACGACGAAACAGTTCGATTGGCTCACGAACGGTCTAGCGCGCCACTTGTCTTCGCCGCCAGCGATCTCGTGCAACATCTTGAACGAAGCAGCGAGGTGATCTGGGTGCACCCACGATGTGCCGACGTGCTTGGTTGTGCCGCTGACGCTCAGATAGCACGTGTTGATGTCCATCGCATCCGCTTCTGGAATATCGCGCGGCACCACGGCGCGCTGATAAAAGTGGAGGTGCTCCATCTGGTCAACTAAGCGGGCGATGTCATAGGCGTCTTGCGAAACGGATTCGCGGTACTCGCCCGTCTCCGGGTCAGCGATGTACACGGCCGCGCCTGCGGTGCCGAAGTATGTGTTCGTGCCCCACGGCTCCATGTCGAACTTCGGGTCTTGAGCGTATAACGGAAAGTTGCGCGCCGCCATTGCGATCGTGTCTTCGATCAAAGAACGCGGAAACAACAACCGCCCGTGGCTGTCTAACTTGCAGCCCTTCGGCAACAAGTACTCGAGGGTTGATGGAATCGCGTCGGCGATACCAATGTTCTCGAGCACATTCAGCGCGGCCTCATGAATCTTCAATACTTCAGAATCTGTGAGCACCTTGTAGCGACCGCTCGGCATGCCTGGGCGAACCGGGCGAATGTCGTCGGTGAGTGGCGCCGCGCGCATTGCGCTACGCGCCGCACGACCGCCGCGCCGACCGTTTGTTGCTGAAGTCATCGTTGTCTCCTATTTATATAGATCTGTTTGTTACTTTATGCCCGATATCTCAATTACGACTTAATGCGCTCGCTCTTTGGATCATAAAACGGCTCAAGTTGAGCGTCGGCGGCGAAACGCTCGCCCGCCACCTCAATCTCGTACGAGCCAGCCATCACGAAGGCCTTGTCGACCAGTCCGTGATCATTCTCTACGTAACCCATGCCGAGCGACTTACCCAACGTGTGGCCGAACATACCAGAAGTGATGTGGCCGACGATTACGTTGTCGCGCCAGATCGGCTCGTTGTGCAGTAGCAACTTGCTCTGGTCACGAAGCGCAAACTGCACCAGCCGCTTGCTCACGCCAGAAGCCTTTTGTTTTAACAGTGCGTCCTTGCCGATGAACCCACCAGGCTTGGTGAACGAGACCACGAAACCAAGGCCAGCCTCGATCGGCGTGTCGTCGGGTGAGACATCGTGACCCCAGTGTCGATAGCCCTTCTCTAAGCGCAGCGAGTTGAGCGCGTGGTAACCCGCGTGCTGCAAACCAAACTGCTTACCCGCCTCGACAAGCGTGTCAAATACGTTGGCCGCAAACTCTGTGGCGATGTATAGCTCCCAACCCAACTCGCCGACATACGTGATGCGATTGGCGCGCACGCGGGCGTAGCCGAGATCGACTATCTGCGACGTGCCGAACGCAAATGCCTCGTTAGAGAGATCGGCCGGCGTCAGCGATTGCAACAACTCGCGTGACTTTGGCCCCATTACGCTGAGCACGGCCTGACCCGAGGTCATATCGGTGAGCGTGGCGCGCTGGTTCGTCCCGATGTGATCCTTGAGCCACGCAAAGTCGCGCACCTGCGTCGCTGCAGCGGTGATCACCATGTACTTGTCATGCGCCTCGCGCGTGACTGTGAGGTCGGCCTCGATGCCGCCGCGCTCATTCAGCCACTGCGTGTACACGATCTTGCCGACGGGCACATCCATGTCGTTGGCCGAGACATTATTAATGATCTCTTGGGCGTCTGGCCCCTCGAGGGCGAACTTGCCGAACGACGACTGATCGAACACCGCCACGCCCTCGCGCACGGCGCGATGCTCGGCCGCCGAATACTCAAACCAATTTTGCCTGCCATACGTGTATTCGTACTCGGCTTTTTTACCAGAAGGCGCAAACCAGTTGGTACGTTCCCAACCAGCGACTTCGCCGAAGCACGCGCCCTTGGCCGCGAGCCGATCGTGCAACACCGACTGGCGCACGCCGCGCGCGGTTTCTGGCTGGCGATACGGCCAGTGCATCGCATACAGCAAGCCGAGCGACTCGACGGTGCGATCGTGCAGGTACGAGCGGTTGCGCTGAAACGGCATCACGCGGCGAATGTCTACATCCCACAGATCCATCGGCGGTCTGCCGTCGAGAATCCAGTCGGCCAATACTTTGCCTGCGCCGCCAGACGACTGAATGCCAATCGAGTTGAACCCCGCGGCGGTGAATAATCCACGAACTTCTGGCGACTCTCCGAGCAGGTAACGATCGTCTGGCGTGAACGACTCTGGCCCGTTGAAGAAAAGTCGAATGCCCGTCTGCCCAAGTAGCGGCATGCGGTTGGTCGCCGCCGCTACGAGCGGCTCGATGTGCTCAAAATCTTCTGGCAACGAAGTAAACGAGAATGACTCGTCAATGCCCTTCATGCCCCACGGCTTGGCCACAGGCTCGAACCAACCGACGAGCAGTTTGCCGGCGTCTTCCTTGAAATATCCGCACCCGTCGGGGTCGCGCAACACGGGCATGTTCGGCGAGATGCCCTCGACTGCCTCGGTGACGATGTAAAAATGTTCGGCCGCGTGCAGCGGCACCGTTACGCCGACACTGTCGCCAAGTTCGCGCGCCCACATACCAGCGCAGTTGACAACAACATCGGCGCGAATCTCGCCGTCTAGAGTGCGTACACCAACCGCGCGACCCTTTTCAATAATTATCGAATCGACTTTGGTGTTTTCAAAAATGCGCACGCCCTTTGAGCGCGCGCCCTTGGCGAGGGCCTGCGTCACGTCGATCGGGTTAACAACTCCGTCGTTCGGCAGGTGCACCGCGCCGACCAGGTCATCAACGCGCGCTAGGGGAACCAGATCCTTAACATCGGCGGGGGTGATGATGTTGACGTCGAGCCCAAACACTCTGGCCATCGACGCGCCACGCTTGAGTTCTTCGAAGCGCTCGTGATTTGTCGCTACCGAAACAGACCCTCGCTGCTGCCAGCCGGTGGCCTGACCCGTCTCGGCCTCGAGCGTGGCGAACAAATTAGTTGTGTACTGCGCCAGGCGCGTGAGGTTGTTAGTGGCCCGCAACTGCCCAACGAGGCCGGCGGCGTGCCATGTCGTACCGCTGGTGAGTTGCTTGCGCTCGAGCAGCACCACATCTAGACAGCCGCGCATCGCCAGGTGATAGGCCACGCTGCATCCGACTATGCCCCCACCGACTATCACGACTCGGGCACTACTGGGCAGATTTGACACGGCGTCTCCCTGAGTCGTGAGGCTCAAATTGGCATTGAATATTGAAATGTCTAGTATTACACAACCAGATATATCAGGCTCAGGCCAGGTGGTAAGCCCCCATCCGACAAATAGAGGTAAATATGAGCGAGCGCGTCAAAATCGTCATTATCGGCGGTGGCATCGCTGGGTGCAGTGCGCTCTACCACCTCGCCCTGCGGGGCTGCACCGACGTGTTGCTGCTCGAGCGCGACGAACTGACATCTGGCTCAACTTGGCACGCCGCCGGCAACGTGCCGACCTACTCATCTAGTTGGAGCGTGATGAAGGTGCAGCAGTACTCGGCCGCTTTGTACCGCGAGTTAGCCAAAGACAAAGACTTCCCGATCTCGTACCACGTCACTGGTTCGGTGCGCCTCGCCCACAGCGAAGAGCGCATGGCCGAGTTTCGCCACGTCACCAGCATGGCGCGCGCGAATGGCATGGAGTACGACATGCTCACGCCCGCGCAACTCGTCGACCGCTATCCGCTGATTAAGACCCACGATCTCGTCGGTGCTTTGTGGGATCCACTAGACGGCGATATCGACCCTTCGCAGGTAACTCAGGCAATGGCCCGCGCCGCACGCGCACTTGGTTGCCAAATTCGCCGCGGCGAACGCGTGACGGGTTTGCGCCAGCACAAAAACCACGAATGGGCCGTCACGACCGACAAGGCCGAGATCGAGTGCGAAGTCGTCATCAACGCCGCGGGTTACCGCGCCGGCGAAGTGATGGAGTTGATCGGTCGCCACCTTCCGATCATGACGATGGCGCACCAGTATCTCATCACCGAAGAGATCGCCGAACTCGCCGAGCGCAGCGAACCGCTGCCGTTGTTGCGCGACCCCGACACCTCTTATTACCTGCGCCAAGAGCGCAACAGTTACATCCTCGGACCCTACGAGTGGCAGAGCACCGCAATGTGGCTCGACGGCATCCCCGATAAGTTCGCCAACATGTTGTGGCCAGCAGAACTCGAGCGACTCGAGACTCAGATCCTCGACGCCGGCGAACGCATCCCCGTTCTCGCCGACGCCGGTATCGCGCGCGTCGTCAACGGGCCAATCCCGTACGCGCCAGACGGCAACCCATACCTCGGACCAGAGCGCGGCCTGCGCAACTTCTTTCATTGCAACACTTTCAGTTTCGGTATCGCCCAGGGCGGCGGCGCCGGTAAGGCGATCGCCGAGTGGGTCTTAGATGGCCGCCCTGAATACGACCTGTGGTCTATCGACCGCCGCCGTTACAAAGAGTTCGCAACGACGCAGTACACGATCGACAAGGCACTCGAGGTTTACCAAAATGAATACGCGATGGGCTTCCCCTTCGAAGAGCGCCCAGCGGGCAGGCCTGCATACACGTCGCCACTGAATAAAATGCTCGCCGCTAAGGGTGCGATGTACGGCGCGCGCGGTGGATGGGAGCGGCCGACATATTTCAATGTCGACGGTGCCGTCACCGATCACTCGCTTTCATTCTTTCGCAAAAACGGCTGGCGGCCAATGGTCGCCAGAGAAGTGCACGCCGCGCGCAACACCTGCGCGTTGCTCGACCTGCCTGGCTTCACCAAGGTCGAAGTGTCTGGCCCTGGCGCCGCGCAATACCTCGATCACCTGCTGTGCACAAAGTTGCCAAAGGTGGGTCGCCTAAGCCTGTCTTACGCGCTGCTGCCAGACGGCAAGGTGCTGAGCGAATTCACGGTGGCGCGCATCGCCGACGATGTCTTCTATCTGGTCGGCGCCGCGAGTTCTGAGTGGCACGACCTCGACGTCTTAGAAATGGCGCTGCCAGATGATGGCTCTGTAAAACTCAACAACGTCACCGCCGCTTACGGCTCGCTGATCTTGGTTGGCCCAAACTCGCGCGGCGTGCTCAGCCAGGTCACCACCACACCGCTCGACAACGCCGCCTTCCCCTGGCTGTCGGTGAAGATGATAGATACAGCGTGCGGCCCCGTGCGCGCTCTGCGCGTCAACTATGTCGGCGAACTGGGATGGGAGTTACACGCCGCCAACGATCAGATGCTGCCGCTATACAACGCGATCTGGGCCGCGGGCGAAAATCACGGCATTGTCGACATGGGCATTTACGCCGTCGACAGCCTGCGCCTCGACAAGTGCTACCGCGGCTGGAAGGGTGACCTTGAAATCGGTTTCTCACCCTTCGACGCCTCGCTCGACCGCTTCGTCGACATGGACAAAGCAGACTTCGTCGGCAAAGCCGCGCTCGTCGCCGAAAAGCAACAAGGTTCGCCATACCGCTTCGTGCCAATGACGCTCGACGCCGACGGCGACGCCGACGCCCCGTTTTGCGCGGGTATCTTTAACGGCGACAAGCGAATCGGCATCGCCACCTCTGGCGGCTGGAGCTTCACCCTTGAGCAAAGCGTCGCCCTCGGTTATGTGCGCCCAGAGTTTGAGGCACCAGGCACAAAACTTGAAATCGAAATCTTTGGCAAGCGTGTGAAAGTTACCGTGCAGGCCGAACCGCTGTTCGACCCAAAGAATGAGCGCTTGCGCTCGTAGAGGTCGGCGGCGCCCCCGAACTAAGCGTCGTTAACAGACGCCATGAACGCAAGCGCGCAGGCCCTAACTCCCAATTAGGCGTTGCACATCGGCAATGTCTTGTGGTCGCCCAACTGCCTTCTTGTTTGTTATCAAATCTTCACGGCCAATAAACCCGACCTGCCTACCGTTTAGATCCATCATCAGCCTGCGCGTCCAGGCAGATTCAAAATCGACACCACTAATGGTCGTGATTATGTCAATCCGATATGGCGGATACCCAAGCTGTATCACTGAATCATCACGTGAGAGGTCTGCAACAGTGATGCCTACATCTCCAAACCCAAATTCTTCAAGCGCTGCGAGAATCTTGATTGCGTTAGCCGAATCGGCCCATACCCACGCGTCGAGGTCTCCTGTCGCGCGAGGCAGACCGTGAGCAGCGAGCGCGTAGCCGCCAATAATTAAAAAGCGAACATCATGCGCGAGAAACAATTCGACAAACTCGTTGAAGTCCTTGTCGAGTTCCATCAACCCCCCCAAACACTCGTTGCCGCAATATTTCTACTGCGGCAATGCGTTGCGACCCCGACAAACTCAACCAATAAGCAACATCATCTTGCTCATCCAATAAAGAAGACTTCGTCGCAACACGAGCCATCTTGCTGTTTGGCTTGCGATATTCAACCATGCACAATAATTCTACCAAGCCAACCGTCCGCGAGATAACCCACTGCGTGTCTACGGTGAGAGCGAGTAGCAACCCATCTCCTTCAGCAATCTAAGAAACCTGAATCTCTGCAGGCCACACCAAAAGTGCCCTAAAGGTCGTAGCCGTACACGCTGGTATCGCGGGCTTTTAACCTCTTGTGGGGCTATCAAGAATCGAACTTGAGACCTCATCCTTATCAGGGATGCGCTCTAACCAACTGAGCTATAGCCCCGTGATTGCTACGGGAACGAGAAAGCCTACTGCCGCTTTGGCTCGACCTCAACTGGGGCTGCGACTACTTCGTGCTCAAGGACTGTCACTTGGATGCCGCCGACGAGATCGGCGATCAGGTTAAACACTGTTACCGCGAGCACCCACACGCCAGTTAGTAAAACTGCCAGCAGCAATCCGAGCGTGGCGACGTTGCGAAACAGGCTCCAGCCGTTAAAAGTAAATGAATCCCAACCGAAGGACTCCATGAAGCGCTCAATGTTGTCGACCGTACCAGTTGCTGAAGCGACGCTCCACAACAGCACCGCAGAGACGAGTGCAACCAGGTAGAGAACGAAGTGAAATAAAAGGCCGACCTTAAATGTGCTCCACGGATCGATGTCGCGAATCACGCGGGTAACCCGACGCACGCGCCGCTGACTCGCCGATGAAGTGCTCACTCTATAAGTGTAGGCAATTTAGATAGTTGTTGACTGCGCGCGAATGACCACGCGGCACTGCGCTCGAGGCACACACGGGCCGCGACATTGATTGAAGTTTGTTTGAACCCGCACAGGGTGGCGCCATTGATGGCGGCGACTTGACGCGCGCTATGTTCGCCGCCGATGGCACCGGCAAGTGCGGCGGCGTCAGCAATGTCTTGAACGCGCGAATTGTTGATGACCCGAAATGAAAACGACGACAGTGCCAGCAGCAAAACGGACGCGAAAGCCAGCGAAACGACTAGAGACAACACTGCGTTGCCCCGCTCGAAGTTAGGTGAGTGCGTCAGGCTTCGTCGCTAGACAAGATCAAGGCGACAGACGCCACGACTTGCCCTGCGTCAAGGTTCATTACGCGCACGCCAGTGGCGGCCCGACCTTGACTTGAAATTTCTCGCACTGGAGTACGAATCGTTTGGCCGTCAGATGCCACGGCAACGATCTCGTCTTCGATACCAACCATGAACGCGGCTACTACTCGGCCCTTCTTGCCTGTCAACTTGATGCCGATCATGCCCATGCCGCCGCGGCCCTTGCGCGCAAAATTGCTGAGCTGCGTGCGCTTGCCGTAGCCCGATTCGGTGATCAACAAAATTGACGAATCATCGCGGGCCACATCCACAGAGACGACCTCGTCGCCGCTGCGCAACTTCATGCCGCGCACGCCCGCGGCCGAGCGACCCATTGGTCGCACGAGTTTTTCTGCGAAGCGAATCGTCTGGCCACCCTTAGAGACCATGAACACGTCGTCGGTGCCAGAAGTTTCGATTACGCGAACAAGCTCGTCTTTCGGGCGCAACTTGAGGGCGATCAGGCCGTCGCGGCGGCTCGAGTCGTACTCGTTGAAGGCGGTCTTTTTAACCTGTCCCTGCTTGGTGGTGAAGAATAGGAAGCGCTCGCCCGGAAACTCGCGGGTGTCGATGATCGCCTGAATCGTTTCGCCCGGCTGCAATGGTAGCAAGTTGACAATCGGCATACCCTTGGCGGTGCGCTCACGCTCGGGTATTTCGAGTGCTCGCAGGCGGTAGACGCGACCGCGGTTCGAGAAGAACAACAAGAAGGCGTGGGAGGTTGTGAAGATTACGCGGCGCACAACGTCGTCAGTTTTGAGTTTGGCGCCGCTGACGCCGCGGCCTCCACGGCCCTGGGTGCGGAATGAATCGGCGCTCACCGCCTTGACATATTGGGCTTCGGTCATCACGATCACTAGTTCTTTGTCGTCAACCAGGTCTTCGACGCTCATCTCACCGACATCGTGGGTGATCTGGCAGACGCGCGGCGTCGCAAAGGCTTCGCGCACCGCACCGAGTTCTTTGGCGATTACGCCGCGCAACTTGCTGTCGGAGTCAAGTATTGACTGCAGTTCTTTCATGCGCGCTGAAACGTCTTTTTGCTCGGTCTCGAGGTCGATGCGCGAAAGGCGCGTCAGTTGGCGCAACTGCATGTCGAGAATGTCGATCGCCTGGCGTTCACTGAAGCCGTACTTCTTGCCCATCAGTTCGGCCTTGGCCGAGCTGGCATCGTCGCTGGCGCGAATCAACTTGATGATCTCATCGATGACGTTAAGGGCCTTAAGGCGACCCTCGAGAATGTGGTTGCGATCAACCGCGCGTTGCAAGCGAAACTTCGAGCGCCGCGTGATTACCTCTACCTGGTGATCGATGTAGCCGACGAGCGCGTCGCGCAGGTTCAGGGTACGGGGCACGCCCTTGACGAGCGCCACCATGTTGACGGGGAAACTGCTCTGCAGTTGCGTCAGTTTAAAGAGGTTGTTCATGACCACATTCGAGTTGGCATCACGCTTAAGCGTGATGATCAAGTTGGTCTCGCCGCCAGATGAGTTGTCGTTAACGTCGGCGATGCCATCAAGGTTGCCGCCGTCGACGAGTTCTTGAATGCGCGCGGCGATCGCCGAGCAACTGGTCTGATATGGCAACTCGGTGACGACAATTTGCATCTGCCCGCGGCGACCCTCTTCGATCGCCACCTTGGCGCGCGTTTTGATGCTGCCGCGACCCGTCTGGTAGGCGTCTTGAATGCCGCCGCGACCCAAGATCAAGCCGCCGGTCGGAAAGTCGGGACCCTTGATGAACTTCATCAAATCGTTCGGCGTGGCGTCCGGGTTTTCTAGCAAGTGCAGCGAGGCGTCGATAACTTCGCCAAGGTTGTGCGGCGGAATGCTGGTGGCCATGCCGACGGCGATGCCCTGACTGCCGTTAACCAATAAGTTTGGAAACCTAGCTGGCAAGACTATTGGCTCTTCCGAGGTGCCGTCGTAGGTGGCGATGAGGTCCACGGTGTCTTCGTCGATGTCGGCGAGCAATTGCATCGCCAACGGATGTAGGCGCGACTCGGTGTAACGGCTCGCGGCCGGGCCGAAGTCTGGCGAACCATAGTTGCCGTGAAAGTCGATCAGTGGGTGGCGCAGCGAAAACGGCTGGGCCATGCGCACGAGGGCGTCGTAGATCGCGCCGTCGCCGTGCGGGTGGTAACGCGCCATCGTGTCGCCGGTAACACGGGCGCATTTAACGAACGGTCGGTCGGGGCGAAACCCCTGCTGGTCCATGTCCCAAATGATGCGGCGGTGCACAGGCTTAAGACCGTCGCGAACATCTGGCAAGGCGCGCGACATGATCACCGACATCGCGTAGTCGAGGAACGAACGCTCCATCTCGTCTTGCAACTGCACTGGTTGCACCGCGTCAGGGTTGGTGAACAAGTTGTCGTTCGAAACAGGCGGCTTTTTTGGCGGCGTCGCGCCAGCAGTTGCTGGCAGTTTCTTGGCGGCTAACTTCTTCGCTGGTTTTTTGCTGGCCATCTTGTGTGCCCTTTAGAAGTCGAGGTTGCGCACATCGCGCGCGTTGGTTTGGATGAATTTTTTGCGGCTCTCGACGTCGTCACCCATCAGCACGCTCATCACGTCTTCGGCGATCGCGGCCTCGTCGACAGTGATTTGCAACAGCGTGCGCGAGTCGACGTGCATTGTGGTGGAGCGCAACTCTTGCCAATCCATTTCACCGAGACCCTTGAGACGCTGAAACTCTTTTTTGTGGTTGGGGTGTTCTCTCAAGAACTTCTCTTTGGCGACTTCGTCTTTGAGGTAAATCTTTTCTTTACCTATTTCGGTTGAAAACAGCGGTGGCTGGGCGATGTAGATGTAGCCGGCATCGACCATCGGACGCATCTGGCGATAGAAGAACGTCAGCAACAAGGTGCGGATGTGACTGCCGTCGACGTCGGCGTCGGCGAGAATTACGACCTTGTGATAGCGGGCCTTGGCGGCGTTGAACTCGTCGTTGCCTATGCCGCCACCGATTGCGGTGATCAGCGTTTGGATTTCGGTGTTCTTCAACATCTTGTCGAGGCGCGCGCGTTCGACGTTGAGGATCTTGCCCCGGATTGGCAGAATCGCCTGCACCCGCGGGTCGCGCGCGTCGACGGCGGTACCGCCGGCCGAGTCGCCCTCAACAATGAACAGTTCGCTCTCGCTGGGGTCGCCGCTCGAACAGTCTTTGAGTTTGTCTGGCATGCCCGCGCCGGTTAGCGCGGTTTTGCGGCGCACGGCGTTGCGCGCATTTTTTGCGGCGATACGGGCCTGCGCCGCCGCGCTCGCCTTCTTGACGATGCGGTTGGCCTCGGTCGGGTTTTCTTGCAACCACTCTTCGAGTTTGATGTTGGTCTCGCGTTGTACGAATGACCGTATCGAGACATTGCCGAGTTTGGCCTTGGTCTGGCCCTCGAACTGCGGCTCGCGCAACTTCACGGTGAGGATTGCTGTAATGCCCTCGCGAATGTCTTCGCCTAGCAGATTCTCGTCTTTTTCTTTCAGGGCACCTGAGGCCCGCGCGTACTTGTTGACCACCGATGTCAGGGCCGTCTTGAAGCCCTCAACGTGCATGCCGCCCTCGACGGTCGAGATGCCGTTGGCGTAACCGTAAATGCCTTCGTAGTATCCCGTGTTCCATTGCAGGGCGATTTCGAGGGTCTGGTCGTCTTCGCTGGCCTCGTAGTAGCCGACCTTTGTGAACAAAGCTTCGCGCGACGCATTCAGATGCTTGACAAAGTCGATGATGCCGCCCTTGTACTGGTATGTGATTTTTTGTTTCCTTTCTTCGCGCTCGTCGACAAATACAACTTCGAGGTTTCGATTTAAAAACGCCATCGTTTGCAACCGCTCGGTGACGGTGCGCGATACAAACTCGACACCCTCAGCCGCGAACACGGTGGGGTCTGGCCAGAACGTCACGGTGGTGCCGGTTGTTATTTTGTTTGGCGACGCGCCGACCTTACTCAATTTATTTTTTGGATTACCGCCGTCAATAAATTCTTGGCGATAACGATTACCGTCGCGATCAACTTCGGCGATCAATTTTTTTGACAGCGCGTTGACGACGCTGACACCCACGCCGTGCAAACCACCCGAAACTTTGTATCCCTCGCCGCCAAATTTGCCGCCCGCGTGCAACACCGTGAGCACAACTTCGAGCGCGCTCTTACCCTTGTGCGGCCCCGAGGGGTAAGGGTCGACCGGAATACCACGGCCGTTGTCACTGACGGCGCAACCACCGTCTTGTTGCAAGGTCACGGTGATCTTGGTGCAGTGACCTGCCATCGCTTCGTCGACAGAGTTGTCGACGACCTCCCAAATCAGGTGGTGCAAACCAGCCAAACCGGTTGATCCGATATACATGCCGGGGCGCTTACGAACGGGGTCGAGACCCTCGAGAACCTGGATGTCTTTGGCGTCGTAAGAGGCTGTGGTTTTGGCAGATTTAGCGGTTGCCACAGGCTGTGCCTTTTTTGTTCAGGATGGATGCAGTGCGGGTGCGAGACGTCATAATTAACACGTTTTAGTCTACCAATCAGGTGGTGCGAAGATTGCGTTTTACGCGCACATCGATACCGTTAATTGTGTTGCCCGTGTGCTGTGAAAGTTTGCCGATTATCTCGGATTCTAGAAATCGCATCTGAGTGGCCCAGGCGGGTTCGTCAACTTCGACCAACAATCTGCCAGCCTCAAGTTTGATCGGGGTCACATGTTTGGCAACTGCGTCGCCGACCAGTTGGTGCCAGTCGTCAAAAACACCCGATACCACGGAAGTCGATTCTGAGCCGAGTCGTCGCAACAACAAATCGAGTTGTTCGGTCAACAGCGAATCGGGCTCGGCCACGGCTTCTGTCTCTGGATCGGTTTCTGGATCGATCCCGGGATTTTCGTTCGTCATAAACTCTGCTTTCGGTCTTGATCTATTAGTCCGAGACAACTGCCCCTAGACGAATCTTGATTACGCGTTCGATGTGTGCAATATCTGGTAAAACGCCCGCCGTGGTAATTAAAACCTGCCCCACAGGGAAGTGCCGCAGCAGGGCCGCCGACCTCTGGGGGTCAAGCTCAGAAAGGACATCGTCCAAAATTAAGATCGGTGAACTGCCCACTTCTTGGGCCACACAACGGTGCACCGCCAGGCGCAGCGCCAACGCCAAAGTGCGTTGCTCGCCCTGCGAGGCGTGGGTTCGCGCGGGCAGACCGTTGATGTATAGATCGATGTCATCGCGGTGAGGCCCGCTGGTCGTCACGGCACGGCGAACATCATCGGCGCGCGCAGCACCAAGGGTGGCCGCCAAACCAATCTTGCGCCACTGTGGTTCGTAAATCATTTCGACGGGCGTCGCCGAGTCTGCCAGTTCTTCGTACGCGAACTGCACCATCTCTGATAGTCGGGCCACAAGCGTCGCGCGTGCATCGCCGAGCTCGCTGCCGTGCATGCTCAACTTTTCATCCCAGACATCGAGCGTTGTGGAGATCTCGTTCGAGATTCGCCCGCCCGCCTGTTTCAGTAACGCATTGCGTTGGCGCACAACTCGCTCGACTTCACGGATGATGGCGTCGTTCTTGATCGCGACGGAGACCAGACTGTCGTCTAAAAAATCGCGGCGTAAAGACGGGGCGCCTTTGACCAAGTCGAGGTCATCGGGCGAAAATACTGTGGTCCGCAAAATACCCAGCAAATCGCGGCTGCGAGCCAGTTTTTGGCGGTTGACATGGGTGCGGTTCTTACCCTCGCGGGTCAGCTCAGCCTCTATTAATACGTCCCGGCCGTCGCCGTGCAACACATTGGCGCGGATAATTGCGGTCTCGGCGCCCGCGCGAATCATCGCTTCGGTATTGACCCCACGAAAACTTTTGAGTGTTGCCAGGTAGCCAATCGATTCGGCCAGGCTCGTCTTGCCCTGACCATTAGACCCAACTATCGCGGTGACGCCATCGGTGAAATCGATCTCGGCAGCAACATAGTTTCTAAACTGTTGCAGTTCAAGTCTCTTAATAATCACACTCGACCTAGCTAGACCGTTAACGGTTTATGTCGTGAGTCGTTGCGGCATCACCAGATACAAATAGTCGGGTGCGCCAACACCGCGCAGCACCGCCGGCTTGATCGAGTCTGTTGTCTCGATCGAGATTTCCTCGGTGGTTAAGGCCTCGAGGCCAGCCGCTAGGTACTCGGGGTTAAACCCGATTGTTAGTTCTTCGCCTGTTGCGGTGGCGTCAAGTTCTTCAACAATAGTGCCGACATCTTGCGTGATTACCGAGAGTCGCAGCGAGTCCTTGGTTATTTCAAGGCGCACTGGCGTTGTCTCGCGGGCCAAGATCCGCGAGCGACGCACCGCGTCGAGCAACTTTTCACGACCCGTCACAAGTTTGTTTGGATATGTCGGTTGCACGAGTTGGCGATAGTTAGGAAACTCTGGCGACAATAAACTAGTTGTCAACCGCGAGTGGCCGACCTCGAAAGTAGCGCGATCAGACGCCAAGCACAGCGTCACTGATTCGCCACCTGAGATCAACCGCAATAATTCGTTGAGGGCGCGGCTCGGGATCACGACGTGGTGCCCTTGATCGAGCAACTTGGTGCTGGCCAGGTCCTTGATCGCCAGGCGGTACGAGTCGGTGGCAACCAAGCGCAACCCTTCTGGCTCGGCGCTTAGTAATACACCTGTTAATGCTGGCCGCTGCATGTCGCTGCTGGCGGCGCGCACGACTTGGCGTAGGGCTTCGGCGAATGGCCCTGACGCGGTCGTCACCGGTGGGGCCGACGCGTTAATGATCTGCGGAAAGTCGCCAGAAGTGAATGACGGCACCGTGAACTGCGAGCGCCCCGAGCCAACAGAGACAACTTCGTTCTCTGCTGCGACGACGACCTTACCTTCGTCGAGCGAGCGCACCATGTCACTCATCAACTTGGCGCTAACCACCGCTTCGCCGTCGCTCTGGCCGCCAACAGCGAGTTTAATCTGCAGCGAGAGGTCGTTATCTGTGCAGGTTAGTTCGAGTACGTCACCTTTTACCCGCAGGTGAACGCCTGACAGCGCAGGGATCGCGTTGTTGCGAGTCGATGCCACCCTGGCCGCAGCACCAAGTGCCTCCGCTAAGACTTCACGTTCTACTCTAAATTTCATATTCGACTCCGGTGCAAGTTGCTTGCCATTGATATTTGTGGATAAGCGGATATAGAACTAATAACAGTAATAAGTGCTGTGGATTGTGGACAAGGTATCTGCGGGGCAAGACAGCTATGAACTTGTACCCCACAACCGACAACGTTGAGACTCACACCTTGCAACTTTGTAACTTCGCCCAATGTGAATAACGCCGCGTTATCCACCGCACGTCCACTCTTTGTACACAACGTCATCCCCATGGTCGCCTATGCGGTCTTAAACTTTTGCACCAAAACGGTGACCTGATCAAAAACCTGCTTACGCTCACTCATCATCCGCTTTGTTTTATCAACGGCGTGAATTACTGTGGTGTGGTCGCGACCGCCGAATAACCTGGCAATGGCGGGGTAACTAAGGTCTGTCAGTTCGCGAAACACATACATCGCGGTCTGGCGGGCCGAAACCAACGGGCGTTGGCGACTTTTGCCGCAGATGTCCTCAACCGAGAATCCCAAATGATCGGCGATCGCGACCAGCAATTGCTCACCGGTGCGCGGTTTAGAGACGTTTTTGGTGACCAGGTCGACTAGTAGGTGCTGCGCCATGGTGATGTCGACACTGACCTTGTTCAAACTGGCGTATGCCCCAACACGAATTAGGGCTCCTTCGAGTTCGCGGATGTTGGTGGTGACATTGCTGGCAATGAACTCGAGCACATCGCCCGAAACCTTGGTGCGTTCGCGCTCGGCCTTGTTACGCAAAATCGCCAAGCGGGTCTCCATGTCTGGAGGTTGAATGTCGGTGATCAGACCCCAACGAAAACGGCTGCGTAGGCGGTCTTCTAACGTTGGGATTGCGTCGGGCACGCGATCCGATGAGATCACGATCTGTTTGTTGGCGCCGTGCAGCGAGTTAAAGGTATGAAAGAACTCTTCCTGCAAACCCTCCTTGCCCTCCATGAACTGAATGTCGTCTATTAACAGGACGTCGACTTCGCGGTAACGGCGCTTGAAGGCGGCGATGGTGTTGTTGCGAATGCCGTCGACATATTCGTTCAAGAATGTCTCAGTTGAGACATAGCGAACCTCGTAGTGGGCGTACATCTGGTGCACGTAATAACCAATCGCGTGCAGTAGATGGGTTTTGCCAAGGCCCGCAGAACCGTATATAAACAAAGGGTTATATGAGCGGCCGGGGGTTTCTGCAACTCGCTGGGCGGCCGCCAAGGCAAACTGGTTTGAGGTGCCCTTGACGAACGTCTCGAAGGTGTAACGGGTGTTAAGGCCGATTACCGCACCTTTGGTCGATCGCGACTTGCGGCTCGTCGTTGGTTGTAGATCTTGGCCTTGCAGGTTGAGCACTTGTGGTTCGCTGGCAACTGGCTCGGGCTTTTCGGCAACAAGTTGTTCTAGAACGTCGTTCGCTGTGTCAGTTCGGACATCGACCAAAAGTTGGCGCCCGCTGGCGCCAACCTCGTTTAAGGCATCGCGCACGAGAGACATGTAACGCGTCAAAATTCGCTCGCGAACATAAGTGTTGGGTACCTGTAGGCGGAGGCTCATCTTGTCGTCGGCGACCGCGATGGCATCGTTAAAAGTTGAAAACCAGACGGCTTCAGAGACCTGTGCCCGCAATACTTCGGCGGTGGCTCGCCAGACATCGTTGTGGTCTTCGGTGCCCACGTTTTGATTCATCGTCATCTTGTTGCTCCGCTTCGATTTGCTTAGCTCGTAGTAATAATCAACCACTAGTCCCTCAATTAACGGCTTTGTCCACACCCTGTGGACAGAGCCGTTAATTGAGAGGGGGAGATGAGAAGGTAGCAGGTTTTCCACAGGGTAAAAAACCCGCCTATCGTCTCCCCCAGGGTTGATGAACGGGCTTGGTTTCCCCCTAGCCTATGACGCATAGCTTCGTAAGGGGTTTTTAGTTGTTGTCTCGTTATTAAAGTATTTCCACCAGAGCAGTTCTGGTCCAACCTAAGGAGGCGTGCGTGAAACGCACCTTTCAACCTAACAATCGTCGTCGTTCCAAGAAGCATGGCTTTCGCCATCGGATGAGCACCCGCGCCGGCCGTGCCATATTGAAGTCGCGTCGGGCCAAGGGCCGTCACCGGCTTTCGGCTTGATCGGCCCAATTCAGCGCCGTTCGGCCTTCACAAAACTTTCAAAAGAGGGAACATATGTTCGCTCCGGCTCGTTTTGGTGCATCATGCTCCTCGATCCCAGTCTCACCATGGCCCATGTCGGCTATGCCATCGGGCGGCCTTATGGTGGCGCAGTTGAGCGCAACCGCTTGCGGCGCAGGTTGCGGGTCCTAATGGCCAGCCACGGCGAAGCCCTGCTGCCGGGGTCCTACCTGGTCGGGGCCACCCCCGGAGCAAACCAGCAAGATTTTGTCCAGTTGGGAGAGAGTGTGAGCCGCCTGATCTCGGCCATTTTGGCTAGAACTAGCGATTTGGTAGCCAAATGAGCGCCGAGTCACGCGCCCAAACCGCCCTTTTGGGGTCGATCACCTGGTACCAGGGCTTGCGCCCGAACAAGCCATCCCCCTGCCGTTTCTTCCCCTCGTGCTCGCAGTACTCTCACGAGGCCATTGAACTACACGGCGCCAAGCGCGGCAGTTGGCTGATGTTGCGGCGCCTCTCGCGTTGCCGCCCGTTCGGGCCCTTCGGGTATGACCCGGTCCCCGAGGTCTCGGACTCAAATACGCACGGAAAGTCGCCGCTAACCAATGTTTGAACTCGCCGCCAAACTCATTGCATTCTTTTACGGTCTGGTGCATAACTATGCGCTAGCGATCAGCCTTGTCGCGGTCGTAATCATGCTATTGATCACGCCTCTCACACTCAAGAGCACAAAGGGCATGCTCGAGATGCAACGGTTGCAACCAGAGATGCGCCGTCTGCAATCAGAGTTCAAAGGTGATCGCACAAAATTAAACGAAGCGATGATGAAGTTGTATCAGGAGCACAAGGTCAACCCGTTGTCGTCGTGTTTGCCGATTGCGGCGCAGATGCCCGTGTTCATTGTGATGTTTCAGGCGTTGAACGGTTTGGTGAACAAAGATTCGAGCGGCAAGTTCGCTCCGAAATTTTTAGACAAAAACTCCGAGTTATACACAGCGTTGCGCGGCGAGAAAGAAATGCTCAGCTTTGGTCTTGATCTTGCGGTGCGACCAATCGAAGCGGTTCAAGAAAGTTTTGGTAAAGGATTGATCTACATCGGCCTCGTCGCGGTGTTGGCGGGCTTGTATTTCGTTCAGCAAAAAATGGTTGCTTCGCGCACGGTTAGCCCAACGATGTCGGCCGGGCAGGCCAAGTTAATGCAGTATTTACCCGTTGCTTTTGCTGTGTTTCAGATCTTCTTGACCACACAATTAGTTGTCTATTACATGGTCCAGGCGCTTGTTCGTATTATCCAGCAGTACTACATCACCAAGCGCTTCTACGGTCACGAGCATTCGATCGGTCAACAGGCGCAGGCTGCTAGCGCTCAAGCGCGGGACATGGCCAAGAACGACAAGGACGATTCGAAGAAAAAGAGTCCGGACAAAAAACCTACGTCACCGAAGAACGAACCATTTATAAGCAAGAGAGTTACTGCACCAAAGAATAAGCCAACGCCTTCTGCGAGACCCGCGCAACGCCCGCAGGCACCAGGCAAAAAACGCGACTAATAAAAAGGAATCATCATGGAATGGGTAGAAACAACCGCTGCAACAATTGAAGAAGCAAAAAATCTTGCACTTGATCAACTTGGTATTGCCGAAGACGACGCCGAGTTCGAAGTTATTGATGAACCCAAGCAAGGTTTGTTCGGTCGCACCCGTGGCGAGGCTCGCGTGCGCGCACGAATTCGTCCGACCAGCCCTCGCGCTAAAAATGAGCGCCGCGAGCGTGGCGCAAAGAGCGCATCACGTCGCCCCGGCGCCCGTCCTGCCGACGAGCCGCGCCCGCGCCGCGAATCGAGCACCCGCCCACCGCGCGAGCGCAAGCCGCGTGCCGAGCGCCCAGATACCGACGACGATGGTGCAAGACAAGACCGCGCCGATCAACCCAAGGTCGAGGCGGCCACTGTCAGTGCCGCCGCAGCCACATTTCTTGAGGGCATACTCAAGGCCGCAGGCCTGACGGGCAATGTCGTGGCCACAATTGATAATGACGACATCGATATTCAGGTCAACGGTGACGACTTAAATGTGTTCGTCGGCCAGCGCGGCGCCACTTTGATGGCCGTGCAAGACTTAACCCGCGTTGTCAGCCAACGGCGCCTCGGCGACCACGAAACCCATCTGCGGGTTGACATGGGCAGTTACCGCGAGCGTCGTCGCGAGGCCCTGGGCCGCTTTTCATTGAAAGTCGCCGCCGAGGTTTTGGCCAGCGGTGAACCCCGCGCGCTTGAGGCGATGAACTCGGCCGATCGCAAGATCATCCACGACACGCTTGCCGACGCCGAAGGTATCGCTACGCGCTCAGAGGGTGAAGATCCACAGCGCCGAGTAGTCGTAGTTCCGGCCTAGCCGCAACTACTCTGACTGGGGTGCAGCCCCAGACCGACCCGCCCATTTCGCATCAGGGTTTGCTGCGAGTGTTGGGCGAGGCCCAACGTATTGGGGCTTTGGGGTCCAGTCCCCTATTTGAAATCATCCGCCATGCCTCTTGGTTTGCCGACGCCATCCCCGTTGAGGCACGCGAAGTCATCGACCTCGGCAGCGGGGCTGGCGTTCCAGGGTTAATAGTTGCTGTTGCCCGTCCAGAACTGCGAGTCACACTCGTCGATCGTCGCCAGAAACGGGTCGACGCTCTCGTTCGAGCAATTGCCTTGCTCGGCAAGAGCGATCAGGTCGCGGCCGTTTGCGCCGATGTCGACAAGATTCGCACCCAGGAGTCGTGGCAGGGCAGATTTGATGCGGCGATTAGCAGGGGTTTCGGGCCGCCGTTACAGACCTTGGCGTGGTCGGCCCAACTAGTAAGGCCTGGCGGGGTAGTTGTGATCAGCGAGCCACCAGATGAAATCGGGGACCGCTGGGCTGGCGTTGACCTGATCGGCTTGGGGGTCGTTGGGCCAACCCGGGTCGGGCCCTTGGCAATGTTCCACGTGGAACATTGAGACATCTAAAATAAATTAGAGCCAGCCAAAACGACGACCTTATACTTGAATGTTCCACGTGGAACATCCGCCAACCACAGTCTCTTTTGGATTAGCCTTGCGGTACCATGGCCAAAACTGCCACGCCCACTAAACGTCAGCCACTGCCACGAATCATGGCTTTCGCTAACCAAAAGGGGGGCGTGGGCAAGACCACCACGACCATTAATCTCGGCGCCTGCTTGGCCGAGCAGGGCTACAGGGTTCTGATTATTGACCTAGACCCTCAGGGCAACGCCTCGACAGGTCTTGGCCTAGAGACCAGAGATCTTGAAACCACCATCTATCATGTGCTGCTACACGACGCCCCGCTCGAAGACTGCCTGGTGGCGACGGCGGTAAAGAATCTCTTCGTGGCTCCGGCCAGCCTAGATTTGGCCGGCGCCGAGATCGAACTGGTGCCCGCGATGGGCCGCGAAACCCGACTAAAGAAGGCGATTGACGCCATTTCCGACCAGTTTGACTTCGTAATGATCGATTGCCCGCCATCGCTAGGTTTGCTTACTGTTAACGGATTGACGGCGGCGCACGAAGTTATAGTGCCCGTGCAATGTCAGTATTACGCTCTCGAAGGCCTCGGGCAGTTGCTGCGTAACGTCGACCTGGTCAGCCGTAACCTCAACCCCGGCCTGGGTGTTTCGACGATTATCTGCACGATGTTCGATTCGCGTACCAAGTTGTCGAGCGATGTCGTTGGCGAGGTTCGCGAGCACTTCGGCGGAAAAGTCTGCCAAACCGTTATCCCACATACAGTTCGTTTGGCCGAGGCGCCATCACACGGCAAGCCGATAATCACCTTTGACCCGTCTTCGGCTGGCGCCAAGGCCTATCGAGCAGTAGCACTGGAGGTGAGCGGTGGCCCGCCACAGCGGACTCGGTAAAGGTCTCAGCGCGCTGATCCCATCGGACATTGGTCCGCAAACGGGTACGGCCGTGCCCGCGACGTCAGGTTTACGCGAAATTGCGATCTCGGCAATCGATCCCAATCCCAATCAGCCCCGAATACACTTTGACGAAGAGGCGCTTAGCGAACTTACGGCATCAATTCGGGCGATCGGTTTACTGCAGCCAGTGCTGGTCCGGCCCGCAAAAGACGGTCGTTTCGAGTTGATCGCCGGCGAGCGGCGCTGGCGGGCAGCATCGAGGGCAGGGTTAAGCATTATTCCGGCGATTATTCGGGTTACAGACGATGTTTCGTCAGTGGAGCAGGCCCTCGTTGAAAACCTGCACCGAGAAGACCTCACCGCGCTTGAAGAGGCGGCGGCCTATCAGCAACTGTTGGATGATTTTAGGATGACCCACGAAACTATTGCCGAAAAAGTGGGCAAAAGTCGTTCCGCGATTACGAACGCCATCCGACTTCTTTCACTTCCGCCATCGATCCAACTGCTGCTGGCCGATGGACAACTCTCTGCTGGTCACGCTAAGGCCTTAATGGGTACTCCAGACCGGACTTTTCAGGAGCGACTAGCCAAACGTGCCGCGCAAGAAAGTTGGACGGTGCGTGCAATCGAAAACGCAGTGCGCGAACAACAAAATCCAGCAATCAGTGCGACAAAACCCAGCACAACGAAGAGTACCAAAAGTGGTACTGACAATTCTAAAACAGAACGCGGCACATTACGACCAGCGGGGTTGCTTGAACTCGAGAATTTGTTGGCCGAGCATCTCGGCACGACGGTCAATGTAACGATGCTCGAGAAAAATGGAAAGGTTGTAATTCATTTTGCCGACCTCGACGATCTTGAGCGCATGTACCGTTTAATGACCGAGGGCCCGACTAGCGATTAATATTTTTGACCCTAATAATTTTAGGGGATAATTTTGACGCGAAACAGTAAGTATCACGCACAGGTTGATGATTAGCCTCTAGTTGAGATTACGCACAATCTGTGGATAACCTTGGGGAAAAGTCAGACCAGATCCTTGGCATCGGATTTATGTCCACCTACCGACTCGGATGAAACCCATATGGCTATTGCATTTGCGAGGGTGTCACCGATTTCTCGCCATAAGTGGATAACACCGTTGTGATCAGCGATGTTGCAAACCACGGCGGGCATACGGGTCTCTCGCAACACGGGCAGGCGCATCGCTACGACACGCATCGCTATGTTCCGCAATGCTAAGTCGCGTAATTCCGGGGTGCTCTGATCGCCAAATTTTGTCGCCACCATGTTGGCCAGTGATTTACCGCCGCGCGAAACAAAATTTTGGGTCTCGTAATAAGCAACGAAGTTGGCTTCGCCAGGGTTGCACCCGATGCTGACAAAGACGTGGGCGTTAAATGTGTTGGCGGTGCGCACGTGTGCGGCATGGTTGATGTCGTCGACGATCAAAATCTGATCGCTGCACGTGTGCAACCTACGCGAGATGTGTTGAACTAGCGAAAGTAGTTGCGGTGGACGAGTACTTGACAACGCCAACACGATGCGCGGCTGCGCGCTATCGTCACCGAAAGAATCGCCGCGCAGGAACTCTTCGTACTCGCGCACGGTTACAACCCCAGGTCCATCGCCGCTGTGACCAGTGACGCGGTCTAGGGCTCGAATCGTTTCGGGACCACAGATGCCGTCAATTGCCATGCCGTAGTTGTGTTGAAAGTCGCTCAGGGCGTGAATAGTTAGAGACCCGCAAATGCCGTCGACGCGCCCGCAGTCAAAACCGAGGCGCGCCAACTGATACTGCAAGGTCGCGACATCGTCTCCGCGAAGGTGCGGCGAAGTTAAGTACAAAAGGCGCGAACCCAAAACCCACGAGGTTTCAATCAGTGTCGACCAGGTGTTTTCATCGCAGTAACCGTGGCTACTCAGCCCCTGCCGGGACTGAAATGCGACCAGAGCGTCGGCCGTGAAACTACAAAAAAAGCCGGGTTCGGCGTCTTGCGGCGTGAGGTAACCAGCGCTAATTAATCGATGTTGCAGTTGGCGAACTTGTTCGCCGCGCTGGCCCTGAGTTAATGGGAAGCTGGTAGAAATTCTTCAAGCTCCTGAAGAAGTTGGCTCTTGCCCTTGGCCCCGACGAGGCGCTTTTTCATTTCGCCTTTGTCAAAAATAAGCAAGGTGGGGATGCTCATCACGTTGAAGCGTTGGGCGATGTCGCCGTGCTCGTCAACATTGAGCTTGGCGATAGTCAATTTGCCGGATTGTTCGGCGGCGAGGTCTGCCAGGACTGGCGCAATCTGCTTACACGGTCCGCACCACTCGGCCCAAAAATCAACCAGTATCGGCGTGCTCGAACTCTTTATGGTCTCATCGAAATTGTTGCTTGTGAGTATGATGACTGCGTCAGCCATGAGTGCTCCTTTGTCGGGACTCAAGTTTACATTGCCGCGTAGCAAATATTAAGCGTGCTGTGACTCCAGCCACTTCTCGCAGTCCATCGCCGCCATACACCCAGAACCTGCCGCGGTGATGGCCTGGCGGTAAGTGTGATCTTGTACATCACCACAGGCGAAAATCCCGGGGATGTTGGTGTATGTCGAGCCAGGTCTGGTTTTTAGGTAGCCGTTATCTTCCATGTCGAGCACGCCTTTGAACAAGTCGGTATTCGGCCGGTGGCCAATAGCTACGAATACGCCAGTGACGTTGAGTTGCGAAACAGATCCGTCGATCGTGTTGGTGAGTTCTACACCCGCGACCTTTTCGCCGCCGTGCACCTTGGTCACCGCCGAGTTCCAAGCGAACGAAATTTTTTCATTGGCGCGGGCACGGTCTTGCATGATCTTCGAGGCGCGCAAGGCGTCGCGGCGCACGACGATCGTTACCTTCGACGCAAATTTGGTCAGGAACGAAGCCTCTTCGAGTGCTGAGTCGCCGCCACCGACAACAACTATTTCTTGGTTCTTAAAGAAGAAGCCGTCGCATGTCGCGCAAGTCGACAAGCCGTGACCGATCAGCCGCGCTTCTTCTTCTAACCCAAGCATCAACGACTGCGCACCCGTTGAGACGATGATCGAATCGGCTATGTGTTGTGTGTCGCGAACCCAGACTCGAAACGGGCGTTGCGAAAAATCTACCTTGGTGACCTTTTCTGTGATGAACGTGGTGCCGAATCGCAACGCCTGTTCACGACAGCGGGCCATCAACTCGGGCCCCATTATCCCTTCGGGAAATCCCGGAAAGTTTTCGACTTCGGTGGTCAGCATCAACTGGCCGCCCGGCTGGTCTGATGTTGAACTGGGCTCACCCTCGATCATTAGCGGCGCGAGGTTGGCGCGCGCGGCGTAAATGGCGGCCGTGAGGCCCGCTGGGCCAGAACCGACGATCAGAACTTTGTGATTAGACACTTCACTAGACATATTTTGCCCTTCGGGTGGTGGATAAAATTCTTTACGAGTTGGTTATTGCGCTGGTGGTCGGCGGCGGCGCATCAAGATGGCTCCAATCGCCACGAACACGGCGCCAAGCACCATGTACGAGAGCCATACCGATCTGTCGTGATCAAACCACACGTCGCCGAGGGCTTGCAACGCACGAATCGCGCCGATCATCAGCAACACGCCAATCACCACCGAGATAGCGGCCGCCAAAATGCCGAACACGAGGGCACGGGCGACAACAACAAGCGGGCGAGTGGTATAGCGCTTCACGATCGACACCAACCGATCGATCATGTCAACAGTATTTGTTGCCCACTGCGGATCGGTAAATGGATTTGACGGCACGCGTCAAGGCTAACCCTCTGTGAAGGTCACTCCCGAGACCACGCCCTGAAAGGGGTTGGCCGCACTGCAACCGTTGCTTTTACCAACCTCGCGCAATACCACGAGTAAGTAATTTGCCGGTGACGTGATCACAAATTCGCCGCGCTGGCGAACCATGCTCAGCGATTGCGTCACAGGCTCTCCCCATTGCGCCAACTGTGCAGGAGCGACATCTTGGGTCGCGTAAATCTCTATCCGCCACGGTGCGTTGACGATGCCGAAACCTAAAGTTCCAATCGCGGGGCGAGAAAGTTGCATCACGACGCCGACGAAGTCTTTGGCGCCGAAGTTCTTGTTGGCGTAGCAAGTCGTCGTCCATTTTGTGGAGGGGATGCCGTCGGTCAACGCGCCAACCTGAGCCTCATTTTCGTGGCCGTCTTTGCTATTGGGGTCAAATGTCGAAATCATCGTGAAAGTAACTGGTTCTACGACAACGGGGGCAATAGTTGGTTGCGAGGTGCCGCCGTCATTGCGATTGGTTGACGAAACCTGCCAGAGCACGCCCGCGCAGAGCGCCACAACTACGCCGATCACAACCAAGAGGCGGCGGTTGCCGTGACCTCGCGAGGAGTTGCGTTGACGGCTGACATGATTTTGTTGCCTGTCAGCCGAGTTCTTGCGCACCATATTTGGTGGTGCAGTTCGGACACTGATCGGCTCGCCAACTATTGGTCGTCGACGCCCACCGACAGGAGTTGTCGAGATGTGTTCAATGTTGTCGAGTGCGATGATCCCGGTCGCGATGATCCCGGTGGCGTCGATGCCCGACGGCGGCGTCAACGAAGTGGTTTGATCGTGCTGTCCGCTGCCTGCGCTCAAAAGCGCGGCGCGCGTTGCGGCGCCTGTCGCGTATCGGTCTGCCGGGTTACGCGACAGTAATTTGTGAATGACCTTGACTAATTGCGGCGACAGCGATGGTCGCAGTCGGCCGAGATCTGTCGGTTCGCGCTGCAAGCGCGCCAACGCGGTGTCGGCGTCTGTCTCGCCTATAAACGGCACGCGGCCGGCCAGGCATTCGTAGAGCACCAACCCGAGGCCGTATAAATCGGCTCGACCGTCTAGCGGTTTGCCCCGCACCAACTCTGGGCTCAAATATTTGGCAGTACCCATCATGATGTTGTCATTGGTGAGGTCATCGCCGCTCGCGCTCAACGCCTTGGCGATTCCAAAATCTGTGAGCAGACAACGCCCGTCGGGGGTGACGAGAATGTTGCCAGGCTTAACATCGCGGTGCACATAATTGGCGCGGTGTGCGGCGTCGAGACCAGCCGCGATTGATGCGCCGATATGAATCGTGAGCCGCGGCCCGAGGCGTTTGCGAGCATCCAATAAATCACGCAGACTCTTGCCGTCGACGAATTGCATCACCACGGCTTGTTGACCAAGGTGTTCAAAACAGTCGTAAACCGCAACGATATTGGGGTGGTCGAGGCCGGCGCAGGCGACTGCTTCGCGGCGAAAACGCTCGGCCGTCACGGGGTCGTTGGCCATGTGGGGCTTCAAAAATTTGACGGCAACTTCTCTGGTTAAAAATGTGTCGGTGGCCAACCACACCTCGGCCATGCCGCCGCGGGCGATAGATCGTTCGAGGCGGTAACGACCGCCGATGATTTCTGGAAGTGTGCTTTCAACTGACATCGCTGTGACGCGACGCTAGTGCCTCTAACCCTTGTGTTTAAGGGATATCAGTTTCAGTTGACTGTGCTAAACGCAACTCCGATGGCGCCAGGCCCAGCGTGCGAGCCGATGACCGCGCCGATGTCGCCGATAATGATTTCGCCTTTGTAAAACTCGCGCAGTCCGGCGAGTAAGACATCAGAATCGCTGCACTCGGCTTGCAAAATCACGAGGTGGTCGACATTGCCAGCGTTGCGAACCTTGTCAACCAAGAACGCCACGGCTTTGCCGCGCGTGCGTTGCTTGCCGCCCTCGACGACCAACCCGTTGGCGATCTCTAAAATCGGTTTGATCGACAATGCCGACGCCATCAATGCCTTGACGCCGCTGATGCGGCCGCCCTTTTTAAGATTTTCAAGGGTGTCCAGGGCCGCCCAACATTGAACCCGCTTGGTGAAGGCTGTGCCGAAGTCGGCGACCTGATCAAGAGTGGCGCCAGTGGCGGCCAGTTCGGCGCACGCCAGCACTGTGATGCCTTCGCCCATTGTTGCCGAGCGGCTGTCGACGATGCGGATCGGAATTTTGCCTGCAAATGATTTAGCGGCAACTTCGGCACTTTGCATCGTGGCCGAGAGGTCGCTCGAAAGTGAGACCACACAGATACCGGTTGCTCCCTGCGCAGCGAGATCTCGAAATGCGGCTTCGAACTTGCCTGGCGCTGGGGCCGCCGTTTCTGGCAACACCGGTGACGAGGCGCACTTGGCCCAAAACTGTGTGGTGGTGAGGCTCTCGCGGTCGACGAACTCTTCGTCGCCGAAGCGATAGGTCAGTGGGACGATCGTGATGTTAAATTTCTTTGCCATCGCGTCTGGTAGATCACAGGCACTGTCGGTAACGATGCGAATTGTCATGGTGGTCAGCGTATCGCAGGGTGTTTGTGCTTCGAAGTACCGCGACGTACACGGCGTATGTGCGCAATCCACCAGGCCAGCAAAATGAGAATCGCCGCGCCCGTGACCAGTTGGCCGAGACCCGCCAAGGCGCTGACCCGCGCCGCAAGTTGCACGCGTTTGCCGACCTGGGTGGTGCCGTCTGGCGTGTGCATCACGACTTCGAGTGGGAAGGTGCCGTTCGAACGGGCGACGACGGGCACGATCAGATCGATGGCCGAGTCCGCAGAGATGGTAACTAGTTGCGATCCAGAAGGAAACTGCAATTTCGTGCTCACCAAGTCGACGATGACGCGTAAGTTTTGGTCTGACTCGTTCTTGATTTGCAGACGCAAATTGCTCTCTTGCCCGCTGAGGGTAAATGTTAGCGACTCCGGCACCTTCAATGATTGGCGAATTCGGCGCATCTGGGCGCGCACGCCCACAACGTATTGGTCAAATTGGTCACCGGTGAGGTTGTCGCTAGCCGCCGCCGCGGCAATCTTGGCCCACTTAGTCGGCAGCGCAGAGTCTTCGGCGAACATCGTCGATGTCGAGGCGATCTCGGTGGCGAGAGTCGCCAACTGGTCACGTGTCGCGGCAACGTCGACGTGCGTCGTGGTCGGTACTTCAAGTTCAGTCGCTTCGGTGGCGCCAAGTGTGACGGCTCCGAGTGCCCGCAGTTCTAGTTGCGGAGCATTGTCCAGAGCGACTGCAAGCGGTTTCATTAATGCGGGGTCTTGCACTTCGCCCGTGTTCGTCGACAGCACCGTGAGTCGCGTAGTTACATCGCCATGGGCGGCGATGATCTCATCGCGCTGAACAATCAACTCGGCGGCAATCCGGTAGGCATCTTGCACCGGGTTTCTGTGCGTGCCCGAAAGTTCTTGTGCGTAACGGACGTCACTCACTATTAGCGTCATCGAAACATCGCTTGTGCTGTTAGAAGTTCTGACGCGGTAGGGGCGGGCATAGTTTTTGAGTACACCCAAATTTGTGGCGGCCTGCGGAAGCAGAACCAAGGTCTTCACGCCGAAGTCGCTCAACAGCGACATCCCGTCGGCGTCTACGCCCGTGCGGCTCACCCAAACGTTTCGCGACGGTATCGCCTCGCCGTTGTTGAGGTCGACGACGGCTTCGCCCCGGCGCAACTGCTCGGCGAACTGGGTGGTCATGTCGGCGCGCTTGGCGCTCGAGACGTCGAACGAGACGAACGTCGTTGTCAGCAACTCATGTTGCGCAAATTTGGCGCGCAACCGCGTGAGCAACTCGTTGTCGGCTACTTCGGTCGAGCGCTCGAGACCGTCGAGCAATTCGGGTTGTACCTGCACGGAAATTGGCCCCGCCTTGGCGTCGAGCAGGTCGGCAAGGCGAGTTAACTGCGTGCGCGCGCCGTTAGTAATAGTCGTGGTGCCGTCTGGCTGAATTGTCGGCGGCGAACCGATACTGACCGCGATCGCAACTGGCATCCGCGGGTATACGGCGGTCGCGCTGAAAACATTGATGAACGTGGTCAGCGTCGCCACCACTGTCTTGGCCTGCATAATTTCAATGTCGATCGGATAAATGCCAGGATTTTTTAAAGCCAGTGCGATCTTGCTCGCCCGCGTCGTTGTGGCGACCACAAAAGTGAGGTTGCCGCCAGCCGACGACAACGCATTTGAGATTGGCGTTTCAACTTGAGACACGGTGGCGATGTCGATGCTGCCATCGCTGACGCCCATTACTTGCTCCCGCGAAGTCACGGGAGTCTTGGCAACGACTCGTATCACTGTAGAACGGTCCGCGGTGACGGCCATTAGTGCTGCCTCGTCGCTGGCGTTAATGATGAAGCGCAGGTTCGAACCCTGCGAAATGTTGAAGTACTGACCGGATAGCCGCAGATCAAATTTTTGCACTGTGTCGGCGGCCGCGACCGCCGGTCCGATTGAGGCAAGGGCGCCACAGCACAGTGCAATAAACGAGATCACGGCGGCAAAAAATTTATTCATTATCTTGCGTCAATGGTACGGCGCGGTTCGCGCCTAACCTGAAATCCATGATCCCGCAGCGATTTGCGCCAGTACTGTCAGAGTTGGCGCCAATCGCGCAACGCTTTGGCGCGGCGGGATTTCGGTTGTTCGTTGTTGGTGGCACGGTGCGTGATCTGCTGCTCGATCGCGACACGGGGTCGCTCGACTTCGATCTCACAACCGATGCCACACCGGACAAGATCAAAGAGATCGTGCACGGCTGGGCGGATTCGATCTGGACGCAGGGCGAGCGTTTTGGCACGATCGGCGCGATGAAGAACGGTCGCATCATAGAGATCACTACGCACCGCGCCGAGGCCTATGCGCCCGATTCACGCAAGCCCGATGTCAAGTTTTCGACCGAAATCACGACGGATCTTTCGCGCCGCGACTTCACGATCAACGCGATGGCGCTAGAGCTGACTACCCAAGATCCGCAACTGGTTGACCCCTACAACGGGGCAGTCGATTTGCTGTCGCACGTTTTGCGAACACCACTGTCGCCGACGATAAGTTTTTCTGACGACCCGCTGCGAATGATGCGCGCCGCACGGTTCATGTCGGCGTTGGCCATGCAGCCAGTGCCCGAACTGGTACTGGCCGTTAAAGAGATGCACGAGCGGATCAAGATTGTTTCTGCCGAGCGAATTCGCGGCGAACTCGACAAACTGATCGTTACCGAGCATCCGACTGCAGGCCTGTGGTTCTTGGTCGATTCGGGGCTCGCGCAGCACTTCTTCCCAGAGTTGCCGGCGATGAAGCTCGAGCAAGACCCGATTCATCGCCACAAAGATGTGCTCACCCACACGCTCGCCGTCGTCGAAAATGTTAAGCCTGACGCGTCTAGCGACTTTGATTTTCGTATCACTCGCCTGGCCGCGCTATTTCACGACATTGGTAAGCCCAAGACACGATCGATCAAGGACGGTAAGGGCGTTAGCTTTCATCACCACGAAGTCGTCGGCGCGCGGATGAGCAAACTACGCCTCAAAGAACTGAAGTACTCGACGGAAGATCTCGAGGCGATCACCGAACTCGTGGCGTTGCACCTGCGCTTTCACACCTATCAAATGGGCTGGACGGATTCTGCCGTGCGCCGATATGTGCGCGATGCCGGCGAATATCTAAACGAGTTAAACGTCTTGACCCGTTGTGACTGTACGACACGAAACGAAAAGAAGGCGCTGATGCTTTCTAAGCGAATGGACGATCTAGAGGCGCGCATCGCCGTGCTCGCGTCGCAAGAAGAACTTGCCGCGTTGCGCCCCGAACTTGACGGCGCGGCGGTGATGTTGCAACTCGACATGTCGCCGGGCCCCGGCGTCGGCGCGGCGTTAAATTTCTTGATGGAGATCAGGCTCGAAGAGGGTTTGCTCGGCGAGACCGAAATCCGCCGCCGCTTAGACGAGTGGTGGGCGCTACAGAGGCGATGAGTAACGGCTTTAGCAAATTTGTTGGTGCGCGCTTGACAACTGACTATTGTTCGCAGTTATGACTGGTCGACGCATCGCCGCGGGTTGGCTGAGCGCGCTCAATACTTCTGACGACACGGGTGAGGCGATCGGCGGCGTCATCGATCACCGCCTTACGCGACGCGCGCTCATCAACGAGTATCGCAAGGGTCGACTGCGCAAAGATCAAGTTTGCGATGCGCACCCAGAACTATTGCGCGCGGCGCGTAACTTCGGTGACGAGACGCGCGTGTTGTGTCCGATATGCGTGGCCGACAATGTCGTGCTCGTTACATATGTGTTCGGGCCGTACCTGCCCAAGCACGGCCGATGCGTGACAACGCCTTACGAACTCGAGCGATTGCGCCAACAGCAGCACAACTACACGGCCTATGTAGTCGAGGCGTGTCGCCAATGCGGCTGGCACCACCTGTTGCGCTCCATTCCAATGGGTGGCGAGCGCGAAAACAGTGCAGTAGGCGAATAACGAGTCTGTGAAGCCTCTACCTCTAAAAAAATTATCGTCACCTGACTTCTAGACTGACGCAATGGCGCCTCGGAAGGCAACACTCTCAGCAGTAGGCGCTAAATCGCGACCACGTATCAAAAATGCAACCACATCTAAGAATGTACGCACTACTCCAGGAGTGCGAGTAGATGGTAAAGTGACTGCTGACCGAGTAGTGAAGGCCGCGATTAGCGAACTCGACACGTATGGTCCAATTCAATTCAGCCTCGACAGGGTGATTGCGAAATCTAAATCATCTCGCAGTTCTGTTTATCATTTGTTTGGCAGTAGGGCTGGCGTAATCGCACATGCCGAAGCACACGCCGTATCACTCGACGTAACCGATGGGGCGTTTCTTTTGCGCAACCTGGCCGAGAAAGTCGAGAGCAGCGATCAACTTGTGCAGATGATTAGGTTTTGGCTCAAAGATGCAATGTCGCCAACAAGAGTTCGCCAGCGCGCGCGCCGAATCGCAAACATTACGGCGGCAGAGGTAGACCCGGATTTGCGTCTCGTGCTTCACGATCACCTAATCAAGGTCAGCGAAGTCTGGGTCGAGACATATCAGATTCTTTCGCGTCGCAATCTGGTCAAGGTCCCTGACGTCGACCTTTACGCACTGGCTATCGCAGTTCAGGGTGTCTATCTCGGCGGAATCCTGGTCGACATCTATGACGATCAGACCATCGCCGAGAACTGGACCAACGTTGTAACCGCCATGCTGGCGGCCTTCTTCGGTATCGAGGCCATCTAGTTGTATTCTGAATCTACTTGGATGTATAATCCAAGTAAGTATGAAACACCGTTTTTGCATCCTGCTGGCACTCCTCGTGATGAGCCAAACGTTGGCGTTTAGTTCTCAAATATCACTCGCCAAATCAGTTAATAACGTGCCGGCCTCAAAGCCGGCTCTGGTTGCGGTCTGCGTGGAATCCAAGACGATGGTACTGCGTTGGGCCCCGAAAAATAGGTGCGCCCAACTCGGTGAGTTCAAACTTTCCTGGTCGGCCAGGACCACTCCGCCAGAAATATGTGTTGACACCCGAACCCGCGTGATGATGCTCGCAGACAAACAACGCTGTCTCACGGGTTCAGTCAAACTCGCCCGTTTAACTTCTGGTCGTCGCGCAATGGCGTGCGTTGATGCAACTACTGGCGTACTCATGCGTCCGCGAACAGGAAAGTGTCTTGTCCGAAATCTTGCTGTCAAGTGGATGGTCGTTGTAAACGACAGCAGTGATTTTCGCACTTCGTCAGCAACATCTACCACCACTAAAGCAAAGCGGCCCACGTGCGGAGCTACTTGTAGATACGCGTTGATGGTCAGCGTTGATCTCAAAAACCAGAACCTTAGTTGGATCGATTTTTCGTATGCAGATTTTCGTAGCACTGACCTGAGTGGAGCGAATCTGACGGGCACAAATTTTACGGGAGCCAATCTGTCAGCTGTAGATTTCACCAACGCGACGTTGACTGGCACGATATTTACTGGCGCAATCTTGAGTGGGGCTATTTTCACAGGTGCGGCTATCACGACGTCTACTACGACAACTACAGTCCCAGCGACTACGGCTACGGGCACTACGGTGACCACGACGACGACTATTGCAACAGTGATTCCAGGTGGTGGCGGTGGCGACTCGTCACCAACTACGACTGTTTTGGCGACTACGACAGTTGTCGCGACCACGACTGCACCTAGCGATACGACCGCCCCGACGGCAACGGCTTCGGCGATTACAACTTCGCCTGCTGGAGCTGCAAGTGGTCGGGCGTTCACGACTCAGCCTGTGGTGCGTATTACTGATAGTGGCGGTAACACGGTCATATCGTCTGGAGTTGTTGTCACAGCAACTGTTAGTAGCGGTGCAACGTTGGTTGGTACAACTACGGCGACTGCTTCGTCAGGAATTGCAACGTTTAGCAATTTAGGTGTTTCTGGTACGGCGGGTACCGCATACACACTCACATTCACGCCGACTGGGTTGACCCCTGTAACTGCGAGTTCGGGGTCGGTTATCTTTGGCACCGCAACAAAAGCAATGTTCAGCACTCAACCTGCAGGGGCAGTAAATGGGCAAGCGATGACCCCTTACCCTGTTGTGCTTATCACTGATGCGTCAGGCAACACGGTCACAAATTCGACCGTCAATGTAGTTGCGACGATAAGTTCTGGCCATCCAGCGACCGGAACAACAACGGTCGCCGCGATTAATGGTGTGGCCACCTTTACCAATCTGGTGCTGCGACAAGATGGTGAATTCACTCTTACATTCACGCCGACAGCCTTGACTGCGGTGACATCAAGTTCGTTTACCGTTACAGCATTTGGTGCGGCAACGAAGGCCTTGATGTCAACAAATCCTGATGGTGCCGTAAGTGGTTCGGCGTTGACTACTCAACCGATGGTGCGCATCACCGATGCTTCAGGTAACACTGTCACGAATTCAACTGTGAGTGTGGTTGCTTCGATAGCTTCTGGAACTGGCACATTGTCGGGGACAACAACAATTGCAGCGGTTGCTGGTGTGGCCACGTTCACGAACTTAATGATCACTGGCCTCACTGGAAGCTTCACCTTAACTTTCACACCAACTAGCTTGAACCCAATAACGTCGAATTCGTTCACCGTCACGGACAACTGTGCAACAGGTGGGACGTGCGTTGTAGGAAGCACTGGCCCTGGCGGGGGAACAGTGTTTTATGTAGGTTCGTTCACGGCATCTGGAACAACCTGTAACACGTCATGCAGTTATCTTGAAGCCGCACCGTCGGGTTGGAACACCGGAGCCGACCCAGGCCGCAGCTGGGCAACGAATGTGAACTCAAATCAGTCAACGAATGTCACTGGTGCTGATGGAACCAGTATCGGTACTGGCTACCAGAACTCGGTGGATATCTTGAACCAGACGGGCAACGTGGCTGGGTCTTCGGGGGCAGTGCTCGCACGTGAGTACAGGGGCGGAAGCAGGTCGGACTGGTTTTTGCCATCGAAAGCTGAACTAAATGAACTCTGTAAGTATGCACATAGGCAAACCATGGGTGACACTGGTGTTCTCTGTACATCCGGCGCTTCGAGTAACCCGTTGCGAGGTGGTTTTTCTGCTACCTGGTACTACTGGAGTTCGTCAGAGTACAGCGCGGATCAGGCCTATGCCCTGACGTTGGACCTCAATTTCGCTCAAGGTTACGGTACTAAAGTCTCGAGCTTTTACGTCCGCCCAGTTCGGGCCTTTTGACCCAACTATTTTTGATTCGACTATTTTTCAAATGAATAAAAGCTACGAATAGCACTGCTCGTCTTTTGAGCGGTAAGCCCTTAGAAGCGCAATTACAACGCTGTGATTCGACTGTTTCGCGGCCACCAGCTATCCCTGTGACAGCCCTGTGGCATGGTGCAGATGTGCCGTTACACTCAAATTTCCATATCAACCCTGCCCCTAACGGGGCTCTGGTCTCTGGCCAGAACCGAAGGGAGTTATCACGCGATGCGTGCTTACGAACTAATGCTCATTGTTAACGGCAGTCTTGAAGACTCGGCTGCACACAGTTGGATTAACACTGTGACGAAACAAATCGAAGGTGCCGGCGGCACAGTGCACGGCACAGTCGATTGGTGGGGCAAGCGCAAGCTCGCTTACCCAATCAAAAAGCAAAACGACGGGTACTACGCGATCTTCAACGTCTTAGCCAAGGGCGGTGCACTTGACGATGTAGAGCGCACCTTGCGAATTGCCGACGACGTACTTCGCCACAAGTTGCTGCGCTTGCCAGACGCAGAAGCCGTGCGTCGCGGTCTTCCCGTTACAACTTCTTGACCAACTAGTCCTGACCACAACAGCATTGTAAATAATTCGTAGAAGTAACTGCAGATAAGGATCAATCACTATGGCTGATAACACCATCACTCTCGTCGGCAACCTCACGCGCGACCCAGAGCTGCGTTTCACCACGACAGGTCGCGGGGTCGCCTCGTTTGGCATCGCCGTGAGTCGTCGCTACCAAGTCAATGGCGAGTGGCAAGAGCAGACATCGTTTTTTAATGTCACTGCCTGGGGCGAGCTCGGCGAGAACGCCGCGGCCTCGCTCACCAAGGGGGCACGCATCGTTGTTACGGGCCGCCTGGAGCAACGCGAATACACCACCCGCGAGGGTGACAAGCGCACCGCGATCGATGTCATCGCCGACGAGCTCGGACCGAGCCTGCGTTGGGCAACAGCAACCGTCGAGCGCACCACCAAGAAAGATGGTGCCGGTGCAGGCGGCGCGTCGCGCGGCTCGAACCCGGCTGGCGAAGTGAGCCCGCACGACAGTGGCGAAGAGCCGTTCTAGTTCAGTTTAAAAAATCAAAACTACTTATCGATAAAGGACCCAGACCATGACAAGTAAAAAGAACAAGGCTCGTGCAGCCAAGGCGGCACTGCGCAAATACAAGAAGCGTCCGAATATTTTGGGCAAAGAGAAGAGCGACTTCATCGACTACAAAGATGTCAACTTGTTGCAACGCTTCATGTCAGATCGCTCCAAGTTGCGGGCCCGCCGCATGAACGGCAACACCGTTCAGCAGCAGCGCGACGTCGCCTTAGCGGTAAAGAACGCCCGCGAAATGGCGCTCTTGCCATACACCAAACGCGTTGCCGCCAACCGTGCGCCGCGCCGCGGTGACGACCGCGATGACGACGACGGCGGTTACTCGGGTGGCCGTCCATACAAGGGCAACAAAAAGCCGACCCCGTCGCGCGGCGCAGCCCCTGCTACTACTGCCACCACAGAAGTTTCACTCACCAGTACAGTTGCCGACGCCATCACGGCCGAAGTAACAATCACGCCGGAGGCCTAACTCATGAAAGTATTACTTCGTTCAGATATCGCTGGTGTCGGCCGTCGTGGCGACATCATCACCGTTTCCGGTGGGCATGCCCGCAACTTCTTGTTGCCAAAGGGTTTGGCCATTGAGGCCTCTGATGGTGCCGTCGTCCAAGCAGAGGTGATGCGCAAGGCTCGCGACCAACGTGAAAGCGCTGGGCGCAATGAGGCTCAGGCCCTGAGCACCAAGCTGATGCAGAGCACCTTCACGATCGCGGCAAAGGTTGGCAAAGAGGGTCGCCTGTTCGGTTCTGTTTCGCCAGCAGAGATCGCCGACGCGGTCTTAAGCCAGGCCGGCATCACTATTGATCGTAAGCAGATCGTTATCGCCGAGCCATTGCGCAACATTGGCGAGCATTCAGTGCTAGTTGGTCTATTCACCGACGTTGAGGCCACAATCAAGATTTCCGTAGTCGCGCTGTAATTAGTTTTCCCCAGCCAATTCACAGGGTTATACCTCTAGCGATGCACAGCCTGCATCGGGCAAGGTAGAGCCATGTCTAATTCCGATCAATCACGCGGTGAGTCGCGTGCTGCGCAACGTAGCACTCAACGCGTGCCCCCGCACAACCTCGACGCCGAGGCCTCGTTACTGGGCGCGATGTTGTTGTCGCGCGAAGCGGTGGGTGTGGCACTCGAACGTGGCGTGCGCTCCGAAGAGTTCTACAAGCCTTCGCACCAAAATATTTTTGACGCAATTCGCTCGCTGAACACTGCTGGCGAGCCCGTCGACCCCGTAACAGTCGCCGACGAATTGCGCCGCGCAGGTTTGCTCGAGAGCGCCGGCGGCCTCGATCTGTTGTTGTCGTTGCAAAACACAACGCCGGCAATTACGAGCGCCGATCGCTATGCCAAAATCGTGCGCGACACCGCCCGTCTGCGTCGACTCATCGCCGCCGCCGCCGACATCGCAGAGATCGCCTATAACGAGCCTGACGATGTCGATAAGGCCCTCGACGAGGCAGAGAGCCGTATCTTCGACATCGCCGAAAGCGAAACTGGCGACAACGCGCAACGTGTTGGCGCACTGATCAACGAGACCATGGAGAAGTTGGAAGATCGATTCAACAACAAAGATGCGATTACCGGTGTGCCGAGCGGTTTCAGAGATCTCGACAAAGTGTTGCTCGGGTTTCAGCCAGGCACCCTCAACATTGTTGGCGCTCGCCCCGCGATGGGCAAGAGTGCGTTCGCACTTGGCATCGCCGTGCACGTCGCCCAAACGACCAACCTGCCCGTGCTGTTTTTTTCTCTCGAAATGGGCAAGGCCGAGCTCGCCCAGCGAATTTTGGCCAGCGAGGCGAGCGTCGACTCGATGGTGTTGCGCACTGGTCGGCCGTCTCCCAACGACTGGACAAAGATTGGTCATGCCGTGGGCCGGCTAGATATTCCGCTGATTATCGACGACAGTGCAGGCACATCTGTTGGTCAGATTCGTGCCAAGGCCCGCCGCGTGTACAGCCGCGAGGGCGGCATTGGCCTAATTGTTATTGATTACTTGCAGCTGATGGGCGGCGACGGCAGGCCTGAGAACCGCCAACTCGAAGTCAGCGAGATCAGCCGCAAGCTTAAATTGTTGGCGCGCGAATTTAATGTGCCCGTGTTGGCGCTGAGCCAGTTGAGCCGCGGCCTCGAGTCGCGCACTGACAAGCACCCGACTCTTTCAGACCTTCGCGAATCTGGCGCCCTCGAACAGGACGCCGACGTGGTTATGTTTTTGTATCGCGCCGAGGTCTACGAGACCGATCCAAACTTGCGCGGTTCGGCAGAGGTCAACATCGCCAAACACCGCGCGGGCCCACTCGGTCATGCCCGCCTGGCGTGGATGTCGACATACACGCGCTTCGACAACATGGCCAGCGACAACATCACCGAATCGGCATCTCGCAACTAATCTTGGGCAATGTTCTTAGGTAAAGACTTACTCGGATATTTGGTTCTCGCTCTCGGAAGCGCGATGTGCGTAGGAAATGTGATGGCGCTGGTAAAACCACCCGCCAAACGGCACGACGATGCTGATCTCGAAAAAGCCCCCGTTGCGCGCAGCGTGGCGATGGCTGGGGTCGGACTGCTCGCCGCGTTGTGGGCGTTGGCCAGTCTGATCGGCGGCTGAGCGTTGCCAAATCTCGGGCCAAATATTAAAGACTAATTTCGAGCGGGTGACGGGAATCGGACCCGCGTATTCAGCTTGGGAAGCTGATGTTCTACCACTGAACTACACCCGCAATAATGCCGCAGCAATATTGGTCTAGAGGGTAGCAACTAGGGTGCTTTGTTGTGATTCTCTCTGACCGCAGTATTCGCGAGGCGATTGCGCAAAAGCGCATCGTGATCGACCCGCTCGACGAGTCGTGCTTGCAGCCGTCGTCGATCGACGTCAAGGTCTCAAACCTGTTTCGAGTGTTTCGCAATCACACCACTGCCGTTATTGACGTCAAGAAAGACCCGGCAGATCTGACCGAACTAGTCGAGATACCGCTAGACGGCGTGTTTATGTTGCACCCCGGCGAGTTCGTGCTCGGCTCGACTCTAGAACGCGTGGCGATCGCCGACGACCTGGTCGCCAGAGTCGAGGGCAAGAGTTCGCTCGGTCGGCTCGGTTTGCTAATTCATTCGACGGCTGGTTTTATCGATGCCGGCTTTGATGGCCACATCACTCTCGAACTATCTAACGTGGCCAACCTGCCGATTACTTTGTATCCGCACATGAAGATAGGTCAGGTAAGTTTTATGACGATGACCACGGCAGCTGACAACCCGTACGGCAAGGGTGCGAGCGGTTCTAAGTATCAGGGTCAGCGCGGCCCTACGCCAAGCCGTTACTTCGAAAACTTCAAATAATTCAGTCGCCGATAACGGGCGCGCTCAGCGGCGGCGTTTTAGCATCGCGCAGTTTTTCCCCGGCCTCGATCGCCTCGAGTAGGTGGATCGAGATGTCAGCAACTTTGACCTCTGTCTCTTCTTTGCCCGCGGCCTTGACGCCGTCGTCGAGCATGATGTAACAAAATGGGCACGCGGTCGCAACGCGCGACGCACCGGTAGAGATCGCCTCTGCTGCGCGCTCGTCGTTGACTTTGGTACCAATGTTTTCTTCCATCCACATGCGCGCGCCGCCGGCACCGCAGCACATGCCCTTGGTCCCGTTGCGCGGCATCTCAACAATGTCGAGGCCCTTGATCGAGCCGATCACGTTGCGCGGCGCGAGGTAAACATCATTGTGGCGACCGAGGTAACACGAGTCGTGGTATGTGATGCGCTCCTCGAGCGTGGCGTTGCTGACGTCGAGTTTGCCGCTCTCGATCAGCTGCTCTAGTAATTGCGAGTGGTGAATGACCTCATAATTGCCGCCGAACTGCGGGTACTCGTTGGCCAGCGTGTTGAAGCAGTGCGGGCATTGCGTGATTATTTTGCGCACGCCCATGCCGTTGAGCATTTCGATGTTGGGGATCGCCAACATCTGGAATAAGTATTCGTTACCTGAGCGGCGCGCGCTGTCGCCCGTGCACATCTCGCTCGGCCCCAGAATTGCCACGTCAATGCCCGAGCGCTTCAGCAGTTTGGCCATCGCCTGCGTGACTTTTTTGTTCTTATCGTCGAAGCTGCCCGCGCAACCGACCCAATACAAGTACTCATGGTTAAGTTTCGCGCCCGGGTCGAGAATCTCGACGTCGAGATCTTTGGCCCAGTCGCCGCGCTCACCTCGGTTCATGCCCCACGGGTTGCCCTGGTTCTCCATCGCGCGAAAGGCGTTGCCGAGTTCGGCTGGGAACTCGCTCTCCATCAGCGTCAGGTACCTGCGCATATCGAGAATCTTGTCGAGGATCTCGATGTTGACCGGGCAGATCTCGTCGCAGGCCTTGCAACTCGTGCATGCCCAGATTTCTTCGCTGCTGATGCGCTCAAACAACGAGTTGGCGTTGACCTTAATTTCGCTGTCAAGACCGATCGGATTAGATACCTTGCCGCCCGGTGCGTGGGCGGCGGTGGCCGCCATCACTTCGCCGCTCTTGAGAACGATTTCGCGCGGGTCGAGGGGCTTGCCCGTGGCATGCGCCGGGCACACGCTTGTGCATAAGCCGCACATTGTGCAGGCGTCGAGGTCGAGCAGTTGCTTCCATGTGAAGTCTTCGATCACGTGCGCACCGAACGATTCGAGCGCTGTCTCGGTGAGGTTTGGCATCGCCTTCATCGCACCCTTTGGGCGCTCGCGATCTTTGAGGTACATGTTCAGTGGCGCGGTGAAGATGTGGCGCAGCATTGTGATCGGCAGGATCGCCAAGAACACGACGAATGCGAGTACGTGGGCGATCCACCA
>Ga0335398_10000670_pt1 | contig 60228 bp, 52 predicted proteins | sample BON03_FD_205742 | JGI IMG/M metagenome (GOLD analysis project Ga0335398, IMG submission 205742) | Freshwater microbial communities from Lake Bonney liftoff mats and glacier meltwater in Antarctica - BON-03 (spades assembly) (version 2) | ecosystem: Environmental > Aquatic > Freshwater > Ice >... | reverse complement strand
AGAGAGCGAAAAATCCATTTACCTGTAGGGAGGTACACACAAAAGATGGCTTTAGGTCCGAAATTAAATAGAAATTTCTCGTTTGGACCCCAAAACCTGCAAGGTGGGTTAAAATTCATAAGTTCTCGGCTAAATAAAAGTTTGGTTCTCAATGTCACTTATCTTACAAGACAACATAATTGTTGAAAACGCTACAATTAAAAACACTACAATAAAGAGTCTATATTTAGATAAATTTCCTGATTTTGGCTATGTCAAGGTGTAATTCGACAAGTTTACGCATAGATTTGTGAGGGTTTTTGCTTGGCATTACAGGGATATCCTAATTTCTATACTGGATAATTTGTTAATTTAAGCTTGATTTGACGTTAAGCCACCGTTTCCAAACTGTCAGATTTCCATGCAATTTTAAACTTAGAACGAGACCTATGCCATCCTTTGATACATATACCGTAAATCAAATGTGAAAATTAGGAAACTTTATATGCCCCTTGGTTGTAATAATATAATCAAATTTAAGCCTTTATGATTAAAATTATAGTTGGAACCAATCGTAAAAATGCAATTTCGAAAAAAATCGCTGTTGTTTACCAAGGGGTTTTGGAACAACATGGTGCCAAAGCTGAGATCATCAACCTCACGGAACTTCCTGACGATTTTGTTTTTACAGCCTTGTATGAGCACAATGGCAAAAACAAAGCCTACAATGCTATTCATGACAAAATTAAAAGTGGGAACAAGTTTGTTTTCATCGTACCTGAATACAATGGTTCTTTTCCTGGAATACTAAAGTCCTTTATTGATGGAATGACCTATCCAAACAGCTTTAATTCTAAGAAATGCGCCTTGGTCGGCATTTCCTCAGGTATCGGCGGGGGTGGCATCGCACTTAGCCACCTTACCGATATCTTCAATTACCTGGGGATGCATGTTTTGGCCAATAAAATTAAACTGGCAAAAATAGAGGAAAATATGTCAAACGATCATGTTAACAACAGGTTGTATATGGCGCTTTTGCACGAGCAAGCAAAGTCGTTGATTGACTTTTAAAGGTCAATCAACATTGTCATGCAAGAATCTGTTATTGCTAATGATCTCATTGTCATCATTAAGGTTAAATTTAGAGATACTCCTTTCAGAACTGTGTTGAACTTCTTGAAGTTTGATTTTTTTTCTGAGGTAAGCCGGTACTTCAATTTTTTCTTTAAATTCCTCAGGAGTCTGATTCACAGATCTCATTTGCCTTAACTTCTCGAACCTGTCATGGGCTCTTTTAAGCGCTTTCTCCTTGATTTGTTCAAAATAATCTACTTGATTGACAGGCTTCGCTTCTTTCTCTTTTTCTTCTTGCTGATATTGGTTTTGACCAGGCTTGTCAAATAAAGACAATACTTTTTTAGGTTCCAACTTAGGTTCTGGAGACACATATTCAAAATCATTGTCCTCGGGATCAGCCGCTTTACTTTGCTGAGGATTTACCTTTGGTGCTACATTATTGATTACAGGTTCTTCCTGTTTTGGTGTTTCCTGAACAGGAATAGGTGGCGGCTGTACTGTGAAAGTTACTGATTGTCCAGAGAGTGTCGCTTCCTCTTCTTTCGAGGTTTTACCCGACTCTAGATCAATGACTTTTTTAGTCTGCTCTTCTTCGTTTTTATTATTGTTTTTGGCTGCTAAAGACTTTGTTTCAAAACCGGTGGCAATTACAGTAACACGTATAGCCTTTTTAAGGTCCGGATCTATACCCTGACCAAAGATCACATCTGCCATGTCGCCTGCTCTTTCCTGGATATATTCTGTGATTTCTACCAGTTCGTCCATAGACAACTCTTCTTCCTCTCCAGACATAATAGATAGCAGGATTTTTTCTGCACCTTTTATATCCACATTGTTTAACAATGGTGAAGAAATGGCTTTTTCGGCGGCCTTTATAGCTCTTCCTTCGCCTTCTTCCATTGCAGAGCCCATTACTGCAGCTCCAGCATCCTTCATGACAGTTTTCACATCTTCAAAATCCACGTTTACATCCTGTGTTTCTGTGATGATTTCTGCGATGGACTTTGCAGCTGTACTTAAAATATTGTCCGCCTTACCGAATGCCTGACGAATAGGTAAGTTACCATAGATATCCCGAAGCTTGTCATTAAGTATGACAAGCACGGTATCACAGCTTTCTTTCAGGGCTTCAATTCCAGCCTGTGCAGAGGAAGTTTTTTTCCTTCCTTCAAATTTAAATGGAGCAGTGACAATACCTACAGTCAGGATGTCCATGTCCTTTGCTATTTTAGCAATGACAGGAGCCGCACCTGTACCCGTACCACCTCCCATACCGGCGGTGATAAATACCATTTTGGTATTGTCTTCAAGGAGTTTTCTAATTTCGTCCTTGCTTTCCAATGCAGCATTTTTGCCTCTTTCAGGGTTTGCACCTGCACCTAATCCTTCTGTAAGATGAACCCCTATTTGGAGCTTTAGCGGAACAGGACTGCTTTTTAAAGCTTGCGAATCAGTGTTAACTACCACAAATTCCACGTCTTTTATTCCCTGGTTAAACATGTGATTCACAGCGTTAGAACCACCTCCTCCTACACCAATGACCTTGATGATCGATCGGTGGTTTTTTTGAATATCAAATTTATAATCTTTCATGATGCTTGACATTTTTCCTCTTTTGATTACTGATTTTTCTGCTTACTTCTGATATTAATAATGTCCGGAGTCATCTCCGATATCGTCAGTAATGAATCTTTTTAGCTTTTTAGTGATCGACCCGAAAATATCACTTCCTATCTGATCAGTCCTTAAACCTCTTTTTCCTTCCAGGATTTTCAAGCTTTCTTTCAGTCGATAGGTGTCCTCTCTATCATCTAACCCTCTAAACCCAGCCAATACCAGTCCAACAGTAGTGGCATACATCGGGCTTTTCACATCATCCACCTTGGACTTGCCTAAGTGTTCATTTGGATAGCCTATTCTTGTGTCCAGTCCTGTGATGTATTCAAAAAGCGGGCCGACTCCGTGAAGCAATGAACCACCACCGGTCAATACTATGCCACCAGCGAGTTTTTTGTATACACCACTGGTTGCTATTTCCGATTGAACCATTTCTATAATTTCCTCCATTCTTGCCTGGATAATTGAAGCAAGATTTTTAACGGAGATTTCTTTTGGTGGTCGGTTTCGCAATCCGGGTATAGAAACTATTTCATTTGGGTTGGCCTCTTCGGCTATGGCTTTTCCAAATTTCGTTTTTAACAATTCGGCCTGATGTTGCATGACCATGCAACCTTCTTTTATATCCGCTGTAATGATATTTCCTCCAAAAGGAATCACAGCAGTATGCCTAATTATGTTGTCGTAAAATATGGCGACATCGGTAGTACCTCCACCAATGTCTACCAAGCAAACACCAGCTTCTTTATCCATGTCACTAAGGACAGATAAAGAACTTGCCAATGGCTCAAGGATCAAAGCTTTGGATTGCAGGTTGGCTCGCTTTACACAACGATCAATATTATTTATAGCAGCAGATTGGGCGGTGATGATATGAAAATCTGCTTCCATTCGTGCGCCAGACATCCCTACAGGGTCTCGAATTCCTTCTTCATAATCTACTGTATAGTCTTGCGGCATCACATGAATAATACTATTGCCTGGAGGAACGACGATATTTTCCATATCATTGGATAACCTGCGAACATCCTCGACAGTAATTTCTTCGTCTTTTGGGTTTCTGATAATCACACCATGGTGGATAGAGCTTCGGATATGTTGCCCTGCTATACCCACAATCACCTCACCGATGTCCACATTTGACATTTCAGATGCTTCATTTACTGCTTTAGTAATTGCATTTACCGTTTTGTCAATATTGGTAACGATGCCTCTGATTACGCCATCAGATACCGCTTTACCCATACCCAACACCTCTAGCTTTCCATATTCGTTCTTTCGGCCTATAATGGCACATATTTTTGTGGTGCCGATATCCAGTCCTACAATGAGTTTTTCGTTTTCCATAGCGCTAACAATTATTCACAAATAATTTGATCCTTATATTTTACATTGACCCGATAATAAGTATTCCATCCTTTTTCTGGCAGGATTTTCTTATAATAGGTTTTTATTTTTCTAAACTTTATTTCAATGTTTTCAGGCTTACCAAACTCTATCACCTGTTTCCCTACTTGTTGGTACATATTGATGTCTCCATTAGCAAGCAATTCCAAAGCACTGATTTGAGCCGACCAGAATGGGTCTGAATTGATAAATCTTATTAATTCCATCAATGCAGCATTTTTTATCGAAAGGTCGCTTTCCTTTAACAATGCCTCAGCTTTGCTACCTGTCAGAATCAACACCCTGGTGGTATAGTTGGGTGATGTAGGGAGTATTTTGCCAGAGGAACTGATATATCCATCAGCAGCCATTGGACGAACAATTCTTGCAATGGGCACATGTTGGCTCACTTTCACCATTAAAGTGCCCTTTAAATCTTCAAATACCTCTGCCTTTTTCACAAAAGGATGTGCCTCCACCTTTTTTTCCACGGCATGGATGGAGATCCTTTCCTTTGCCGTATTGTTGAGTAAACTGGGGAATGCATTTGTCAATAATTCAATTACTTCTTTTTCATCAACGAAGTAAACATCACTCACTCCCTCTACAGAAACTTCAAGTTCAGAAAGCGCACGGCCTTCTGTCTTATGCTCTGTAAAAGCAATAAAGCCAACCAATGTCATCCCCAATATTATCATCAGGAAGGACTTTCTAAGTTTCCATTCCTTATTCTTCATCATCTGTTATCCATTTTTCAATTGGTTTTACCAAACGATCAATATCCCCTGCGCCAATAGTTACTAAAACCGCTGGTGTATGTTGATCCAAATGGGTCAATAAATCATCTTTTGAAATCACGCATTTATTAGGACTTGTGATTTCGTGAAGTAACATCTCGGAAGTAATACCCGCTATAGGCTGCTCTCTGGCCGGGTAAATGTCCAGTAAAATGACTTCATCAGCCAATGACAAACTTTTAGAAAAACCACTGGCAAAGTCTCTCGTACGCGTAAATAAATGCGGCTGAAATACTGCGGTAATTTTCTTGTCTGGATACATCGCCTTTACCGACTGCAAAAAGGCTTTGATCTCCTCTGGGTGATGCGCATAATCATCGATATAGGTGATGCGATCACTATTGTAAATCTTTTCAAACCGCCTTTTCACACCCTTATAAGTACCTATGCCATCTATTATAGCCTCCTTTGAAAGCCCATAATGAATAGCCACGGCTATTGCTGCCAGTGCATTTTCAATATTGTGAAAGCCGGGAACCTCTAATACAAGACCATCAATTCTCTGGTCTGCTGCTATATAGTCAAAGGAAAAGGAAGTGGTACCTATCTTAATATTATCTGCATGGATATTCCCAGAATGCAAGCCATACAGGTAAATCGGTGTTGTTCCTATTTCTTTTTGCTTGATTTTTTCATAAGCATTTTGATGAATGATCAATTTGCCATCTGGGTTGGTAAGCCTTATAAATGCAGCGAATCCCTCCATCAATTGTTCCGCATCCCCATAGACGTCCAGGTGATCGGGATCTATGCTGGTAACTATACTCAGGTCAGGGTGGAGGTGTAGAAAAGAACGATCAAATTCATCAGCTTCCACCACCACTACTGGAGATTCCGTACTTCCTTCGTCATGAAGGATAAGGTTGTTTTTGTAATTTTGAGTAAGGCCTCCTAGAAATGCAGCAGTATTATGTCCTGCATTTTTTAGCAAGTGTGCGACTATGGAAGAAGTAGTGGTTTTTCCATGAGTACCCGCTATGGCAACAGTCTCCATGTTTCTCGTAATCATACCCAAAACCGCAGCTCTCTTTTTGATAGCAAATCCATTTGCTTCAAAATACTTGTGCAATTTGCTGGTTTGAGGTACAGCAGGGGTCCAGACAATTAATTTGTCAGCACCCGAAGTTTTAAACGGTTCTGGAACAATACTACTATCATCCTCGTAACTTATTTGCATTCCTTCCGACTCAAGCGCTTCTGTTAGTGGGGAAGGCGTTTTATCATAACCATATACTGGAACTCCAATATGATTGAACCACCTGGCAATGGCACTCATACCTATTCCTCCAATACCTAGAAAAAAGACGCTATGTAAGTTTTTTAAATTCATTGTATCAGTGCTTCCATTACTTTGACGATATCTTTAGCTGCCTCAGGCTTTGCCAGTTTTTTTATTGCTTGAGACAATTCGTTTCGTTTTCCTTGGTCATTAAGCAAGGAATGTACCATTGGGCCTAATTGCTCTATGGCTTCATCATCCTTAAGGATTAATGCTGCTTTTTGCGAAACATAGGCCATGGCATTTTTGGTCTGATGATCTTCAGCCACATTAGGAGAAGGGATAAAGATCACAGGTTTTCCTACCAGGCTTAGTTCGGAAACCGATAAAGCACCAGACCGGGATATCACCAGGTCTGCAGCAGCATAAGCGAGATCCATGTCCTTGATAAACTCTAAAGGATAAATTCCTTTGACACCAGAGGCTTTTACTTGTTCAATGGTTTTTTCATAATAAAACGCCCCTGTTTGCCATAAAACCTGGTAGCCTTTGGATTCAAAATCCACCATCGTATGAAGCAGGGCCTGATTGAGTGTTCTGGCTCCCAGACTCCCTCCAATGGAGAGGATGACAGGTAAATCAAGATTAAGGCCAAAATGGGCAAATGCTTTTGCTCTTTTATCTGCTATCGAGAGGATGTCCTTTCTTACAGGGTTTCCGGTGTACTTGATTTTGGATGCAGGGAAATATTTCTCCATGTCAGGGTAGGCCACACAAATGGCACATGCATTTTTTGCCAATAGTTTATTGGTCAATCCCGCATAGCTATTTTGCTCCTGTATTAGGGTAGGCAGACCTTTTCGCTGAGCTGCAAAAAGGACAGGGCCACTGGCATATCCTCCAACTCCGATCACCAAGTGCGGATCAAAATTTCTTATTAGTTTTTTCGCTTTTTGAAGACTACTCAATACTTTAAATGGGAAGCTTAAGTTTTCGAGTGTAAGCCTTCTTTGTAACCCTACAATCTTCAATCCCTCTATTTTGTAGCCGGCTTCTGGAACTTTTTGCATTTCCATTTTACCTTCTGCACCTACAAACAAAACTTCACTTTCTGGATATTTTTCGTTCCAAGCCTTAGCAATAGCAATGGCAGGGTAGATATGTCCACCAGTGCCTCCACCACTAATAATGATTCGATATGTTTCTCCAGTTTTATTCAATTTTTTAAGCTACTTTAACTTTTCTATTGATCGATTTTTGTTCATTTACAAAGGCATCTTCATGATCACCCCTGCTAATACTTAATATAATCCCTAAGGATATCCCCGTGAATATCAATGAAGTCCCCCCCATACTCACCATAGGCAATGGTAATCCCGTAATAGGAACCAATCCTACGGTTACCCCCATATTTATCATGGCCTGTATCACCAGAGAAAAACTCAAGCCAGCTGATAACAAACCGCCAAATGGCCGGGTGGATATGGCGACTACCCGCATACCTCTATAGAGTAGGGCCAGGTAAAGAAAAAGTACAAATCCTCCCCCGATCATGCCATACTCTTCAATGATGATGGCATAAATAAAATCTGAATAGGGGTGAGGAAGAATATTCCGCTGTTCACTATTACCTGGACCTTTGCCCGTAATGCCGCCTGTGGCAATGGCTATATAAGAGTGCTTGGCCTGAAATGGGATCCCGGCAGGATCATCATCCATAAATTTTTCTATTCTCGAAAAGAAAACGCCACCTCTTTGTCCCATCAAGATAGCAGTAGAAAGTACCATTGCGCCTACCATGCCTACTACCATAAGATATTTTAAAGGAACTCGCCCTATAAACATAAGCAACATGCAGGTGGCAAGGAGCATGACCGCTGTGGACATATTGGCTATCGCAATAAGTAAACAGATGATGCCAATCCAAATGATGATAGGGATGAATGTTCCTTTTATATCTGCAATCTTTCGTTGTCGCTTTGCCAGCATTCCTGCTACCGCTGAAATAAGGGCTAATTTGGCCAAATCAGAAGGCTGGAATGCCTGATTTATTATTGGGACTGTAAGCCACCTGTTGGCCTCATTGATGGTAGACCCAAAGAAATAAGTGATCATAAGTAAGGGCACACTTACCCAAAGCGCAAACAGGCTCAATTTGGAAAAATATTTATAGGGGATATTGTGAACCGCCCACATGACAACAAGACTGGCCAGGATCAAAGCACTGTGCTTAAACATGTAGATTTCCGTGTTTCCCCCCATTCTTCTATAAGCAAGAGAACCTGTAGCTGAATAAACAGCCAGAATACTGATTAAAGACAATAGAAGGACTATTCCCCAAATTATTAGGTCGCCTTTTAAGTTGTCTTCCAGCCAGATTTTTACTTTCGTCATTAATTTTTATCCTTTAATCTTATTACCGCCTCTTTAAATTGATTTCCCCTATCCTCGTAATTATTGAACAAGTCAAAACTTGCGCATGCAGGAGATAAAAGGGCTACATCTCCTCGTGTACCATAATCAGAAGCCCATTGCACAGCCTCTCGTAGGTCTTTTGTACTCAGGATAACAGGTATTTTACCCGAGAAAGCTATTTTTAGTTTTTCGTTTTCCTTTCCAAGGCAAATCAACACTTTGACATGATCTATTACTTTATCATCCAATAAGCTGTAATCATTTCCTTTATCCACTCCTCCCGCTATCCATATCAATGGCTCTTGGAAAGCACTAAGTGCAAAGGCAGTAGCGTCTACATTGGTGCCTTTACTGTCATTGATAAACTTTATGCCTTTGACTACCGCTACTTCTTCCATTCTATGGGCAGCATTTACAAAGCTTTTAAGCGCAGGGCCTATTTCTTCTGTAGGTGTACCAGCCAATGTCGCTGCCAATGTCGCCGCAAGCGAGTTCATTAAATTATGTTCTCCATGGAGCACCATTTCACTGGTCGGCCAGGACCATGCTGTCTCAGTCAGTCCGAGGTGTAATTTATTGTTCTGAATATATCCCTTGGTTACCGTTTGCTTTTCCAGGGCTATGGGTATTAGGTTCGGTTTGCCTTTCATGCCTTTCATGCCTTTCAAAATGTTTTGATCAGCCTCATGAAAGATCAAATGGTCCCCATCAACCATGTTGTCGGTAAGTTTTATTTTTGCGGCAGCATATTTTTCTAGCTTATACTGATACCGGTCTAGATGATCAGGTGTAATGTTCAATAGAATGGCGATTGTTGGTTTCAAATCGATAAATCCCTCTATTTGAAAACTACTTACCTCTAAAACCCACCAGCTATAATCCTTCTCAACCAATTGTAATGCCCAGCTTTGTCCAACATTTCCTCCTAGCCCTACATCCATACCTGCACTTTTCATCAAGTGATAAATAAGTAAGGTAGTAGTGGTTTTTCCATTGGTGCCGGTGATGGCGATCACCTTGCCTTTAGAAAATCCATGCGCAAACTCCAGTTCATCTATTACGGCTATGCCTGCGGCCATTAATTGAACAACAATTGGGGCTTCAAACGGTATACCTGGCGATTTAATGACCGTTTGCGCATCCAAAAGAAGGTTTAAACTGTGTTGACCTTCCTCAAAACCGATGTTTTTTTCTAAAAAGACGCTTTTTTTCTCTGCTTTAATTTTTCCTGCATCAGACACAAAAACCCTGTGCCCATGCTTATGGGCCAATAAAGCAGCGCCAAAACCACTTTCTCCGGATCCTAAAATTACTGTCTTCTGCATTTACCTTAATTTTAATGTTGCCAATGCCATGATGGCAAACAAGATTCCCAAAATCCAAAATCGAACAGTTATTTTGGCTTCAGGAATATTTTTTTTCTGATAGTGGTGGTGTAAAGGAGACATCAAGAAGACCCTTCTTCCGTTACCATATTTTTTCCTAGTATATTTAAAATACCCTACCTGAATAATGACAGAAAGCAGTTCGATAAGAAATATTCCACACAATATTGGGAGGAGCAATTCTTTTCTTAAGGTCAGGGATAGCACCGCTATAACACCACCTATCATTAGACTTCCTGTGTCACCCATAAACACTTGAGCTGGGTAGGAGTTGTACCATAAAAAGCCAACACATGCACCTACAAATGCCGAACAGAAAATCACCAACTCACCAGAATTGGGGATAAACATTACATTTAAATATTGGGAGAATATAACATTTCCACTGATGTAGGCATAAATGGCAATGGTTAAACCAATGATAGCGGAAGTCCCTGCAGCAAGCCCATCAATACCATCCGTGATATTGGCTCCATTGGAAACCGCAGTAACTACAAATATTACCAGAAGAATATAAAGAAAAGGGGTAAAGTTTTCTCCCAGAAAACCAAAAACTACATCATAGTTTAGCTCATTGTTTTTGAGAAAAGGGATCGTTGTTTTCATGGACTTTACATCCTCAAAGGATGGAGTAGCCACCATTCCTTCTTCTATAGATACGCTATCGTGAAATTCTCTCACTACTACATCCTCATGGAAATAGAGGGTGGTACCTACGATGATACCAATACCGACCTGGCCAACAATTTTAAATTTTCCAGCCAGCCCTTCTTTATTTTTTTTAAATACCTTGATATAATCATCCACAAAACCGATGGCTCCCAACCATAGCGTCGTTACCAGCAAAAGAATGATGTAAATATTATAAATATTAGCAAAAAGCACGGTAGGGATAACAATAGCAGCCATTATCATGACTCCACCCATTGTAGGTGTGCCCTTTTTCTCTAGTTGTCCTTGAAGGCCCAGCTCTCTTACGGTTTCACCAATAGATTTTTTTCTGATCCAATCAATAATGGTTTTACCCAAAGTGATCGTAATCAACAAGGAAAACAATGCCGCCATGCCTGCCCTGAAGGAAATATATTTAAATACTCCAGTTCCAGGGAAATCAAAAGTTTGGTCGATATAGTCAAAAAGGTGGTATAGCATCTTAATCCTTGAATAAAAGCTTTAAAAGGTCACTTACTATTTTTTTGTCGTCAAAAGGATGTTTTACCCCTTTTATTTCCTGATACGTTTCATGACCTTTTCCTGCGATCAGGACGATATCTCCTGGTTTTAATAAATGGCAAGCTGTCTTAATCGCCGATTTCCTATCCTCTATTGAAAGGACCTTTCTTTGGTCTATTGGGCTTAGGCCTGCCTCCATTTCATTAATGATGGCCATTGGGTCTTCATCTCTTGGATTGTCAGAAGTAAGGATGACCTTATTACTAAATTTACAAGCGATTTTTGCCATTATAGGCCTTTTGGTTTTGTCCCTGTTGCCACCACAGCCTACGACTGTGACCAGGGTCTCACTTCCGGTACGGAGTTTTTGGATCGTTTTTAAGACATTTTCTAGTGCATCTGGTGTATGGGCATAATCGATAATAGCCGTGATACCACCTTGGACCAGGAGATCAAATCTACCTACGGCTCCCTTTAACATTGAGAGCTGACGCAATACCTCTTCCTCATTCTCTCCAAGAAGCTGGGCGATACCCAATACCCCCAAAAGATTGTAGGCATTGAATTCACCAGTAAGTCTAAACCATACGGATTTTCCATCCAGATCCATCTCAAGACCCTGGATAGAATTGTCGATAATTCGGGCTTTAAAATCTGCTGGATACCTCAAAGCAAAGGTATAATGCCTGGCTTTGGAGTTCTGAAGCATTACCAAGCCTCTTTTGTCATCCGCATTGACCAATGCAAAAGCCTCCTTTGGCAATTCGTCAAATAGTTTTTTCTTCGCCTTGATGTAATGGTCAAAGTCTCCATGATAATCCAAGTGGTCATGGGAAAGGTTTGTGAACAATGCTCCAGCAAATTTTAACCCTGCCGTTCTTTCCTGTACGATGGCATGCGAACTGGCCTCCATAAAGCAATGGGTACAGCCTTCTTCAAGCATTTTGACCAGAAGTTCATTGATTGAAATGGCATCTGGTGTGGTATGGCTTGCGGGTATTATTTGTTCTTTAATTTTATTCTCAACAGTAGATATCAAACCGGCAGAATAGCCCAGTTCTGTATACAACTGATGCAATAAGGTAACTGTGGTGGTTTTACCATTGGTGCCCGTCACAGCGACTATTTTTATTTTTTCCGAAGGATGGTTGTAAAAATTGGCAGCCATCAATCCCATTGATCTTGGGGCATTTACTACTTGCACGTAAGTGATCCCTTCCTCCAGGTTTTCTGGCAGATGCTCACAAACAATAGCTTGTGCTCCTTTTTTTATGGCTTTTTCAATATAGGCATGACCGTCCACCTGAGTTCCTGGGATGGCGATAAATGCAGCTCCTTCACTGATATTTCTACTGTCAAATGTCAGTTGCGTGATATCCACTTCCATATTCCCCTTGGTAGAAACCAGTGAAACTTTGTACAATATGTCCTTTAACTGTTGGCTCAACTCAATGATAATTTTATGATCTGGTTGCTTTTGTAGGCAGTTCCTTTGGATAGGGATTGGGTGCTTACCCTTCCTTTTCCAGAAAACTCTACCCTAAGCCCTTTATTTTCTAAAATATATATGGCATCTCTTAATGTCATCCCGGTAACATCAGGTACCAAAGGTTTTTCAACTGCATTGCCCACCCATTGAATGGATTTGTTGGAAATGCTTGATTGTACCCAAGTATCGTTTCCAGCATAATGATTGGAGATGCCCATGCTGTTACAAATCATTTGCAACTCCTCAGCTTTCCCTGCCCTTATGTAAGGAAATTCATCATTATTTACCCAGTGAAAATTGCTTTTTTCCGTTTCCTCTTGCTGAATATTCATGTTTTGAGCATAAATTTTATCAGCGATCTCCTTAAAAACTGGAGCAGAAATATCTCCTCCATAGGCATTGTATCCTTTGGGACTGTCAATTACCACGATGGCGCTGTATTTCGGTTGATCCGCAGGAAAATAACCAACAAAGGAAGTGTAGTACTTTTGGGTATATCGCCCATTTACTAATTTTTGGGCAGTGCCTGTTTTACCTGCAATGGCATAGGTGTCGGTGTAAATATTTCGAGCAGTTCCTTTCTCAACTACGCCTTGAAGTAATCCCTGAAGTAGTTTTATTGTCTTTTTTGAAGCGATATTTCGTGATAAGGTTTCTGTTTTAAATTGCTTTTCAATGGTATTACCCCTAGAAATCTGCTGCACAATCATGGGCCTTACCATGTCGCCACCATTAGCGATAGCATTATAAAAGGCCAATGTTTGCAAAGGGGTGATTTTTAATTCATAACCTATAGACATCCAGGGCAGGGTAGTGCCGTACCAATTTTTATCATTGGGATGCTTGAAATAAGGAATGCCTTCGCCCTTTAGCTGAAATCCAAGCGGTTTGTCGAGGTTGGCTTTTTCGATGTAATCGATGAAACGCTGAGGTTGGTGGCCAAAATGTTCATCTACCATTTTGGAGATGCCTACGTTGGACGATTTCTCAAACACATCACGAATAGTGAGCATACCATACCCGCCACGCTTTGCATCTCTCATGTATCGATCATAGAATTTATAAACACCATTTCCAGTATCGATACTATCGTTTAAATTAATCTTTCCTTCTTCCAGTAATGCCATCATAGAGAGTAACTTAAAAGTAGAGCCCGGCTCTGTTAAGCCTTGTTCGCCTACTGCATAATTATAGTACTCACCGTAACCATAAGATTGTTTGTTTCTTTCTAGATTAGCGATGGCTTTGATATGACCCGTGGCTACTTCCATAACAATCACTGAACCAAAAGCCGCATCCTTGTTGATCAATTGCCCTAATAGGACAGATTCTGCTACATCTTGAATATTTACATCTAGTGTAGTGACGATGTCAAATCCATCGGTAGGTTTAATGTCATCAGCATCGTGCAGTGGTTTCCAGCTACCACCAACAATCTTTTGAAACAGGGCTTCGCCGTTTCTTCCTTGCAAGTATTCATTAAAGCTGTATTCCAGACCGGCTCCATATTGGTCTTCATTTAAAAAACCGATTGTTCTTCCAGCTAAATTTTTAAACGGGCGATATCTTTTGTCAATTTTTTCGAAAATCACTCCACCTCCCATTCTTCCTTTTTTAAAGACAGGCCAATTGGACATGACGATTTTTTCCTGATAATTTATTTGATGCCTATTTAAAATCAGGTATTTTTTTCCATCATTTCTGGCATCGAGAATCATTCTTTTGTAAGCATTCGCTGATCGATCCTTATAGAAAGCAGCCAAATTCCGAGAAAGTGAATCAAAACTAGCTTTCCAGTCGGCACTCTTGTCAATAGACGGATCGATAGCTACCCTATAAAAAGGGAGGCTTGTGGCCAGTAGACTTCCTTCAGTTCCGTATATATTGCCTCGAGTGGCTTTTACAGGCCTGTATTTTAGGTTAATGTCCTCGGATAATTGGCGCCATTTATCACCCTCGGCCATTTGGATATGACCTATTCTATAAAAAATAGAACAGGCAATAAGCAAAACTGCCAAAAAGGAAAGCCTTACACGGAGCAATATGGATTTTTTGATATTCACTTTTCCAACACTATTTTCTGTGGAGGCTCTTCTATTTCAACGATGCCCAATGGCTGAATTTTTTTTGCTACTTCAGATTGTTTACTTGCATACATGTACTCTGCTTCCAGGGTGGTCACATCTGCACGCAGGTCTTCAACTTCCTGCTGAATTCGGTCTATTTTTCTAATGGTGTACTCCGCTTTATAATTGCTCCAGATATATACCATTGCCAAAAAGGAAGCATACAAGAGAGGAAGCACAAATTTGACAGGTACATTCTCACCAATGAGCGCACTGATGTCCAGTTTTTGCTCAATAAAGGCAAATGGATTGAACCTGGATTTCTTTTGGTCCCGCGATGATTTGATCGGACTTTTAAAAGTATTTCTTCCCATGATCAAAGTTTTTTTGCTATCCTCAATTTGGCACTTCTTGCTCTTTTATTGGTTTCGATCTCTTCTTGATCTGCCACTATTGGCTTTTTGCTGACCGGTTCAAGGGGCCGGATGGGGTTGCCATAAAAATCCTTTTCAAGGTCTCCATGAAGCTTGCCCTTGGTCATAATATTTTTCACCATTCGGTCTTCCAAGGAATGGTAACTCATGATTACGAGCCTACCGTCACTTTTCAAAAGCTTGGTACTTTGCTCCAGCATTTCCTCTAAAGCAGCCATCTCCTGGTTTACTTCTATGCGGAGTGCTTGAAAAACTTGGGCGGAATATTTTGCATATTTGCCACGTGGAGCATATTTGTCCAAAAGATTTTTAAACGCTTGAATGGACTCAAACGAGGCATTGGCTCTGGAGGAAACGATGGCTCTAGCTAGCGTTTTAGCATTCCTTACCTCTCCATAAATACCGAAAATCTTATGAAGCGCTTTCTCTTTATAAGTGTTCAATATAGTAGCAGCAGATAGGTCTCCTGTTTGGCTCATTCGCATGTCCAGTTTGCCTTCAAACCTAGTCGAAAATCCCCGTGAGGGTTCGTCTATTTGATGCGAGGAAACACCCAAATCAGCCAAAATGCCATCTACCTTATCTACGCCGTATATTTTAAGATACCTGCGTAAATCTCGGAAATTGGCCATGACAAAAGTGAAATTTTCATCATCCGGTGCATTTTTTTCAGCATCTGGATCCTGATCAAAACCATACAAGTGCCCCTTGTCGATTTTTTTCAGGATTTCACGGGAATGCCCCCCTCCTCCAAAGGTCAAATCTATATAGGTGCCATTAGGGTCGATGTTTAACCCTGACAGGCATGCTTCGAGCATTACGGGAATATGGTAGGCTGTATTATGCACTTTTACCTAAGAATTTTTTATTTAAATCACTGAACCTTTTTTCTTCCTTACTCATGAATGCTTCATAGCATTCCGGATTCCAAATCTCAATTTTTGTACCTATACCAATCACGATGGCTTCTCTTTCCAATTGGGCATGACGTAGCATGGTTTTGCTAATTACAAACCTGCCAGTAGCATCTAAATCTACCGTAGACTCTCTCCTAAAAAAGGACCTTTTGAAAAACCTTACATCATCATCCGTGTCATCCAGGCTGGCGAGTTTATTATGGTCTTTTTTTACTTCGACCATCGGTATCAATTCAAGACATGGTTCTAAACCTTTGCGCAGCATCATTTCCTGACCCAAGGACTCAGGAATTAAAGCCTTCATTTTTGAAGGCAATACCAACCTGCCCTTGGCATCCAATTTACACTCAAATTCACCGGTGAATGACGCCATACCTGTTCTGCCTAATTACTGAATACAAAAGTAGTAAATAGCTAAACACTTTTTACCACTTTGCCCCACTTTTTACCACATTGCTATAAAAGTATCTAATACTAACTAGAAACACAATTATTTTTCAAAAAATTAATGGTAGGGACACTCTGGTCCAATTGACTATGAATCAGCAGGTAATCATTGGTAAATCTTCGATAATAACAGTTTAAAGTTAGATTTAGATGGTATTTCAACCAATAAAAAAAGTTAATTCACTTGTTTGATTTAAAAGTGGGATAAATTCCCCTAAATCACCAGTGTTTCTCCAGTAAAGTAAAATTTAGGGCTATTTTTTTCTCTCGATGGTATAGGTTACCAAGGTGGTCAAAGAATTTTTGAAGGGGGACTCAGGAAAGTTTTCTAACAAGGATAAGGCTTCCTGATAATAATTGTTCATTATTTTTTGAGCATATTCCAGACCTCCTGATTTTTTAACAAATTCTATGATTTCATTAATGGTGCCCTTGTGCTCACTTTTATTTCTAATCTTATAGATGATTTTTTTCTTGTCTATCCAGGTGGCATTTTGGAGTGCATATATGAGGGGTAAGGTCATTTTTTTCTCCTTGATATCAATCCCGACAGGTTTGCCAACTACATCTTCACCATAATCAAAAAGGTCATCTTTGATCTGAAATGCCATCCCTACCTTTTCACCAAAGAGTCTCATCTTTTCAATGTTTTCCTCAGAGGACCCAGAAGTAGCTGCACCTACAGCACAACAGGATGCTATCAGACTTGCAGTTTTTTGACGTATGATGGTGTAGTAAACTTCCTCAGTAATGTCGAGTTTTCGTGCTTTGGAGATTTGTAAAAGTTCACCTTCGCTCATTTCTTGCACCGCATTGGAAACGATCTTAAGCAGTTCGAAATCACCATTGTCCACGCTAAGTAGAAGGCCCCTGGATAGCAAGTAGTCTCCTACCAAAACAGCAATTTTATTTTTCCACAAGGCATTGATGGAGAAAAACCCTCTTCTGTAATTGGCATCATCCACTACATCATCATGTACGAGGGTGGCCGTATGTAATAATTCGATTAAAGCCGCTCCTCTATAGGTTGATTCTGAAATAGTGCCACTTACTCCTGCAGTTAAGAAAACAAACATCGGTCGCATTTGCTTTCCTTTTCTCCGGACAATATATTGGGTAATATGATCCAATAATTTCACCTTGCTCTGCATAAAAGAGCGAAATTTCTTTTCAAAATCAGCCATCTCGGTGGCTATCGGGGCTTGCATCTGCTTTAAATCCTGATTCATTTGACCTTTAGATGTTGCAATAATACGATCTATTCTACCATTGACAAAACCGCTCAATTTATAATTATGTTTAATGAATTTTATTTTTGGTTATCTTTGATCAACTAAACTACATAAACTTGACCGACGACTATATCAAACACCAGTATGAGCCGATCCTCCCCAAGAAGGCCGAATGGCCTGTGGTAAAACTAAGTAAAAGCCGTAAAGAATTTATTCAACAGGTGGTGGAGTCGAGTGTAGGGAATATTAAAGGGCTTACTGGTAATCAGTTACAGACACTTAAAGAGGAGCTGGAAATTACGCTCTTCAAAGAAAGGATGCGGATCAAACAAAACTCATGGGCGGTTGATCCTGATGATGAGAAGGAGTTTTGGGCAGAAGTAAAAGCAGCGCTATTGGCAATGGATGCTGACCAACAAATAGAGGATGAAAAAAAGAAACAACAGTACTTTGAAGTGCTTACACGTATTACCAAAAGATATGCTGAGGAGATAGCGAGTAATTTCAAACACAGTCATTACAAAATGACCCGAAGAATTGTATCTTTTGGATTTTCACGACTGCTGAATACTTCCAGAGTCAAAGGGTTCAAATCGATTTTTAGCAACCAATACAGGCTTCAGGATAAAATTCAAATTATAGGGGAAACAGATCAAATTAGGGAACTGGCTTCAAAGGGTACCATAGTGATGGTGCCTACTCATTTCAGTAATCTGGACAGTATATTAATAGGGTGGACCATAAGTACTTTGGGTTTGCCACCATTCATCTATGGGGCGGGGCTAAATCTTTTTAATATCCAGATATTCGCTTACTTTATGAATGCTTTGGGTGCCTATAAAGTGGATAGACGGAAAAAAAATCAGGTTTACCTGGAAACATTGAAAACCTATTCCAGAGAAGCCATTCAATTTGGTTGTCATAGCCTGTTTTTTCCCGGGGGCACCCGTTCCCGAAGTGGAAAAATTGAGCCCAAGGTAAAACTTGGCTTACTAAGTACGGCAATAGAAGCCCAGAGAGCCAACTATCAAAAAGTTGACACTGAGTTTGGTAAGGTCTTTATAGTCCCCGTTACGATCAATTACCATTTTGTACTTGAAGCTCCCAGCCTGATAAAAGAACACCTGAACTTTACGGGACAAGAGCGTTATTACAATGAGTCGGATGAGTTTTCTACTTCATACAAAATCTCCAAATTTTTAGTGAAATTTTTCACAAAGGGATCAGACATTTCTGTATCCATTGGTAAAGCCATGGATATCCTAGGCAACTACGTAGATTCAGAAGGAAACAGTAGGGATGCTCATGGCCGAAGCATTGATTGCAAAGACTACTTTATGGTGGATGGAAAGGTAAATGTAGACTTGCAACGAGAAGAGGAATACAGTAAAAAATTAGGCAAAAGAATCGTGGAGGAATTCCATAAGATAAATAGGGTTTTTAGTAGCCATCTGGTAGCCTTTACAGCCTTCAGGCTACTTAAAAAGGAAAACAGTAAATTGGATCTATTTAGTTTGCTCCGGCTCCCTGAGGAGGATCTTTTCTTGCCTTATGACACTTTCAAAGAGGCATGTGGTTTGGTATTAGCGAGGGTCCATCAACTAAGAGAAGAAGGGGCAGTTCATATGGCGCCGCATCTTAATGCCGGACTGGAGGAAATCATACAGCATGGCTTACAAAACGTAGGAATGTATCATGCCAAAAGACCACTCAAAAGAAATGAGGCAGGAAATATTGTAACTGAAGATATAAGTTTATTGTATTATTATCATAACAGACTTGATGGATATGAATTGGAAAAAATTGTCTGAAAATAAACCGATAGGGGTAATTGGGATCGGTAGTTTCGGAACTGCCATTTCCAATTTACTTGCAGAAAAAAACAAAGTATTGGTATATGCCAGAGATGAGGCAGTAGTGGAAGCTATAAATGAAACCCATATGGTCAAAAACCGGAAATTGGCTAGCAGCATACGTGCTACCACTGATCCGGAGTTGATTTGTGATTCATGTAATGTCATGTTTCCAATGATTCCGTCTTCAGCGTTTCGAGAAGTGATGGTTAGGTTTGCACCTTATCTTCATCCCTACCACTTTTTAATTCACGGCACCAAGGGCCTTTCTCTTAACCTTCCTGAAGGTAAAGACCTGGGGAATATCAAAAAAATACGGCGGAAGAATATTTGTACCATGAGTGAGGTGATCATGGAGGAAACGGTAGTGGAAAGGATCGGATGTCTGGCCGGACCCAACCTGGCCAAGGAGCTTTTGGAGAACCAACCTGGCGCCACTGTGATTGCGAGTCGGTACAATGAAGTGATCAGAGAAGGCCAGCAGCTTTTGCGGTCAGACAATTTTCAAGTGTATGGAAATTCCGATATTATAGGCGTGGAACTTTCAGGTGTGCTGAAAAACATCATAGCCATTGCTTCTGGTGCATTGTCAGGTCTTGGACTTGGAGACAATGCAAAAGGGCTTTTGATCTCCAGAGGAATGGTAGAACTGGTCTACCTTGGCAAAGCCATGGGTGGAAGCACCAAGTCATTTTTGGGACTGGCGGGAGTGGGTGACCTGGTGACTACGTGTAATTCCACGCTGTCTAGAAATTACACCTTGGGCTTTAGACTGGCCAAAGGAGAAAAACTAACCGATATCGTGGCAGATATGGAAGAAGTAGCTGAGGGAGTGAATACCGTTAAGTTGATAAAATTATTTTTGGAGTCTACTGATTTAAGGGCACCCATTACAGAAAACCTGTACAAAGTCTTGTTTGAAGACATGAAAGTGGAGGCAGCCCTTCAATACTTGATGAAGTTCCCTATCTATACCGATATTGATTTCATTGAATAGTGCCTGTAGATACGCCTTGCAAGGCGTATAAATGGAAAGAAACCCAAACAGGCACAATAGCATGTACGGCCTTACATCGATAGATGCATTAAAATAACATTGGCCAAAATTTAGTGATTAACGAATTCTAGGCCTAGTAAAATCAGGGCAATGCTGGATTTTGAAGGCATTTTAGCACTTTAAATAAAAGTTGTATTCACAGGTTGTGCTAAGGCCTCAGTAAATTCTTTTGATTATATTTGATTTACGGTGCGAAGCGATTAAGCTACGCTGCTATTTTTATAAAATTAAACCGAATGATTTTGCGTTTGAAGACCTTTATAATTGTTGGGCTACTTGCCTTCTGTATTTCTTGTTCTGAAAAAGAGCAACAGCCTTTTAGTTTTGTGCAGTTATGTGATACCCAGCTAGGAATGGGAGGCTATGAACATGACATAATGACATTCAAACAGGCTGTTGTACAAATAAATGAACTCAAGCCTGACTTTGCCGTGATATGTGGTGATCTGGTTCACAATGCGAGTGACAGTTCCTATTCAGATTTTTTGGAAATTATGCAGGCGTTAAAAGTCCCATGCCATGTGGCACCAGGAAATCATGATGTTGGAAATGTTCCAAATGATACAACGCTTAGTTATTACAGAAAAACGATAGGGAAAGATTATTTCGATTTCCAAAACAAAGGGTATTCCTTTATAGTAACCAACACCCAATTATGGAAAGTCAATGTAGCGGACGAATCAGTTAAACATAACGAATGGTTTGAGGAGACCCTTGGGATCCAAAAAGCCAATAATCTTCCCACATTTGTTATTGGGCACTATCCTTTATTCCTAGAAAATCCAGAGGAAGAAGAGGAATATTTCAATATACCGCCAGTAAAGAGGAAACAGATATTGGAATTGTTTAAGAGTAACAATGTGGTTGCTTACTTGTCTGGACATTCTCATGAATTAGTGGTTAACAATTATGAGAACATTCAGTTTGTCAGTGGTGAAACAACTAGTAAAAATTTCGACAAGAGACCTTTTGGATTTAGACTTTGGGAAGTTTCATCCGATACAATTCAACATCATTTCGTTCCATTAACTAATATTGTTCAATAGGGTTTCTTGTTCTCAGGAAGGGATTGATTCTGTAGGGTTTCTATCACGTAATAGAATGGTTATCTCCTATTTGGGTTTAAATTTCTATCGGCCATTTCCACTAAACTTATAACCTATGACACCAGCCGAATACAAGTTACTTTTAGCTATTCAGATAGATCATCCCTACTTTAATGGGGATGACCTAGCAACCATTTCTATTTTACCCACAAGATCCACGGGGAGTTTAATGTCACGATTCGGAATAGTGATGAAACAGAAGCAGGGCAGTGTCTCTTTATATGCAGCCTCTCCCGTTCCTTTGGAAGATTTTTTAAAGAATATGCTAGAGGAAACCGGAACTGATACCCTTGATTTTGACATGCTTTCAGAAGATTCCTTCTTCAATAACTATACTGACACACCCACAGACACACAAGGTCTATTTGTGTATTCGAGTGAAAATACCTTGAATCAAGCTGAAAATGAATCCATTGTTCTTTATCCTCAGTTTAAGGAGAGTCAAAATGAGCGCAGAATCGGTCAAATACGTATCGGAATAAAAGACCTTATTCTAATCACAGAAACTGAAGGTACCGGACATTTTAAGGCCAGGTTCAATGCTCGGTCAATCCAATGGCAATATCATGTTACAAATAATAATGGACTACCCTTAACGGATATGTCAATTGCTAGTGATTCGGGTATTCAATTTAGCAGTCCTACTGAAGTTGTTCTTCAAAATGGTCAAACCGCATTTCGATTTGATAGCAAGGTGTTGATTCCTTTTAGGCAAAAATCTGAATATTCATTTGATTTAGTGCAAGACGGAAAAATTATTCTCAAAGGCTTACCAAATTCTACCCCAAACCACCTTATTGGTGTTAAAATTAAAACAGAGACAATTTTGTGTTGCCCTATGTTTATTTATCTGTAGTAAATTGAAATGCTTAGTAAAAAATTGGTGAAATAAAGTGCTGATGGGAGTAGATAGTGTGGGGCTGATAAAGTCGCTCACACTATTTCCTTCAACCCCAAAAGGTAAGCGGCTTCAGCTGAAATCCTTTTAAGAGTGCTTTTTCTAATAAACTGGCTCTGGTTGGTTTGTTGGACTTGATCTTTTTTGCAAAAATAGCTATGGATTGCCCTTCTTGGTTGGGAGGTGTGGTTAGTGGTGCCTCCGTGCCAGGTGTGAGAATTGAAAATGACTACAGATCCTGCTTCTGCCACGATGATTTTTTCCTCAGGATGTGTGTCCATTGGGTCTTTCATGGCATCAGCAGGCAAAGTGGGTTGTAAATGGGTGCCAGGGACTACCCTGGTAGCACCATTTTCTTTAAAAAAATCATCTAGTAACCAGATGGAGTTGCACACCATATAATCCTTGTTTTGAATGGATTCAGGCCAATCCACATGGAGTTTTTGTAAGCCTGCTCCCGGAAGTGCGGCCCTGTAATTGAGTGAAGAAAGCTTGAACTGCTCACCAAGAACCAGGCGGATAGCCGCCAGAACTTTGGGATGGGTGTAGAAGATGTCAAAGGCTGCACCTTTATTCACCAAGTCACCTAATCTGGTGGCTCCAGATTCTTTTGGGTGACGAATACTGGGAGATTGCATCAATTCTGATCCGGCATTTTCACCTTCCTCTTTAAGTATTTCTTTTACCCGTTGCTTTATCTTATGAAGACTGTCATCGGAAAGTAATTTGCCAAGGTTGAGGTATCCGTTATGCCTTAAAAATTGTTGCTCATCTTCAGATAACAAATGGGAAGAGACACCCATTTTTTGGAGAAGTTCATTCATGGTATTTTGGGTTTTAATGACTAATAAGATTCAAATAAAAATATATTTATTCAAGTTTTTCTAATCTTTTCAATAGGGGAGGATGAGAATAATTGATGAACACAAATAGTGGATGCGGGTCAATATCTGAGAGGGTTTTCACGGAAAGGGTTTTTAATGCTTTAGCAAGCGGAGGGCCACTGTAAGTAGTTTTGGCAAAAGCGTCCGCTTCGAATTCATTTTTCCTGCTCAAATAATTCATTCCCACACCTATAATCGTAGAAATCGGCGTAAATAACATGGTGAACCCAATGATGTTAAGGTGGACGGCCATTTGATTTCCTCCTAGGGCCAAACTCAAAGGTTCACTGAAAATAAATAGGGAGAGAATATAAAGGATTAGTCCTGTTTGAATAACTCCTGCCAACATTCCTGTCTTTATATGCCCTTTTTGATAATGCCCAATTTCGTGAGCCAAAACGGCTACAAGTTCTTCCTGTGTATGTTGTTTGATTAGGGTGTCGAAAAGCACTACTTTCTTTCTTTTACCAAAACCTGAAAAGAATGCATTTGCTTTTGACGAGCGTTTACTGCCATCCATCACAAATACATTTTTCAAGGAGAACCCAACTGAAGTGGCATAGGAGGTAATCGCATCTTTCAATTCTCCTTCTTCTAGTGGGGTTAGCTTATTAAACAAGGGCAAAATCAATCCTGAATAAAATAAATTGGCCAACAGCATGAAAAGGGAGGCCACGATCCAGAAAATCCACCAGAAATCCTGGCTTAACTCCAGAATAAGCCATAATAATGTGGCAAGCAATGTTCCTCCAATAATTATTGAAAGGAGGTAACCTTTTACTTTGTCCAGAAAAAATGTTTTTACAGTGCTGGTATTGAAGCCAAAGTCATTTTCTATTTTAAAGGTTTGGTAATAGTCAAACGGTATAGAAAGGATATCTGAGCCAATAAATACAATGGAAAAATAAGCGAGCGTGAGCAGCATCGGGTTTTGTATGTATTGTCTGAGCCATTCATCCAGCCAGCCAAACAGGCCAAATCCTATTAATAATAGGGTGATCACAAAAGTAAAAGTACCTGTTACCAAACCAAACTGATACCCGACTCGCTGATACGATTTGCTTTTTTTTAATTTGTCGACATCTAGATAACCCTGAAGGGTAGGGGGAATTGGCTCCGACTTTTTACTAACATTGAGGTAGTTGATGATTTTTTCAAATATAAAATTAAAACTAACTACGAGAAGTAATAGGTATTTGATTGTCTCTTGATCCATAGGTCAAAATTATTAAAATTTAGGACAAGGCAGAATTGTGGATCTTTTTCTGGGAGCACCTGGGTTTTTAGGTGGGAAAATATAAGAAAGGCTAATTTCGTGCGCACCACCAGACTGTATGCCTAGTTTAGAAACAGTGTAATCAAAGCTGTATCCAATATTTAAACCAGATGGTAAATTAAACCCTACCATTAGAACAATTGCATCTCTGTTGCTTTGCTTTTCTACTGGCTTGTAAGGGAGTCCTCTGTACCAAACCCCTAATACTATTGGTTCTAAATATAGGTAACCCCCTAGGTCAAGTTGCTCAAAAGGCCCCTGACGTTTATAGTTTATGGTTGGTGTAAAATACCTTTCCTTGTAGGTATGGGTGAAATCATTTCTTGGTGAACCCCTTCCCAATGAAATTCGGTAACCTGTATGAATCGAATACTTTACGGGTAATCGGCTGATGCCCTCATCCAAAAAACTTTGATTAGGGCGATTGATATGGTGAGTGGAAAGACCAAACCAGAAGTTGTCTGTAAATAACAGTCCACCAAAAGACACCGAGAACATATTCACCGGATCTCCTAATCCGGCAATGTCATTTCCAGGAAGGATAGGGCCAAATGGATCGGAGGGGTTTATTTGATTGGCAAAAACCAGGTTTTCATAAAAGCCAATATCCCTTCGCATATAACTTGCCTGAAAACCTGGCTTGAAATACAAGTTGTCTGCCAGTTTTAGCTCGTAGGACAAAATTCCAGAAACGTGGGTAGATTGCAGCCCTGACACTCCCTCAGTGTCATTCGTTACCAAAAAGCCTACGCCCACATTGTATTCCTCAACGAATGTGTCACCGTAAGCAGAGAAAGTTGAGAAACTTGCTTCCAATCCAGGCCATTGATTCCGGTAATTTACGCCTATCCTAGTGGCAAGTTCAGCGCCAGCAAAAGCAGGGTTGAGGTATAGTGGTGCCGCATAGTATTGGCTGTATTGAGGATCCTGCCCAAATGCCTTAAATCCTGTTGCCAGAAGGGCAAAGGTCAAAAAAACTGTATTTATTTGTGCCTGAAACAAAGATTTATTCGTTTATTGAATACCAAACAGTTTATTAACGTATAGCAAATATAAACTGTTTGCAAAGCTGCGCCTAATTTATGAAATCTAACCATTTTAAAAACATATTTGAATTTATTATTAAAGTAATATTTTTGTTTTGGTGTTTAAGTATTCCTTTAACGAGTTATTCTCAAGGCTTTAATAACAATGAATGGATCTTTGGATATTGCGAAGGTGGCGATAATAATTATCTCTCTTTTGGTAAAGACGGCAAGGCCAAAGTTGAAAACCTCTCCGGAAATATTACTCTAGGCAAGGCCAATACAGCCATGGCGATTGACCCTATTTCTGGAGAAATATTGTTTTATACTGATGGGGCCTTGGTTTACAATTACCTCAATGATGCCATGCAGGGCGTTGTTGGCGAATTGGGTGGAGTAGAAACCGCCCGCCAATCCGTTGCTATATCCGCATTTGATTTTGATTTAAATCCAGGAGGATCCAGAGATTTTTACATCTTCTATATCAGTCCGGATGGTCAGCTTCAATACAGCCTGGTAGATATGAACGACCAAGGAGGAGCACCTGCCAATCAACCACCCGCAGGAGCCGTGACACAGGGAGGGGTTATAGGAAATGCCCAAGGGGCAATTTTAGCTGTCAAATCAGGAAGTTCTCCCGATTATATTGTCAGCTATGACAGTGGCAGCTTGACAGCCAAAAGGCTGGAGGATCAGGAGGGCCAGTTTACAAACACTGACACTTTGCCACTGGTTTCTGTGCCTCAGACGTTGATATTTGACGAAGATGCTGGTGTTTTGTATATCGTTTCCGACATTCCGGGAGAGGATATATTGGTCCTTCCATTTGATGCGGATACGGGTCTATTTGGTGTTCCAGAAACACTTCCTGATACGGGAGGAGCTGAATTAATTACAGGCTTGGCGATCTCCCCCGAAGGAGATTTTCTTTACTACTCCCAAGGAGATGAATTGTATAGGGTTTTTATAAGTGAAGAGGAGATTGCTCCTGAGATTCCTGCTAGCCAAATTCCGGATTCTACAGCTGTTAACCTGCCGCTTACCTCCGAAATATTTAAAATCTATGATGTTAAGGTAGGGCCTGATGAGCAGCTCTACTATATCTATGAAGAAGTAGAAGGCGGACCTCAATATGTTGGTAGGGTGACAAAGCCAGATGAGTGGATCCTGGGGGTGGTTGCTATTGAAGAGCTCCCTTTTAATGGTATTGATTTTTGTGGTACCGTTTTCCCTCAATTCTCACCCAATATTGATGTTGGACCAACTGTTGATTTTACTTGGGATCCAGCTATGCCATGTGCAAATACTTCTATTCAATTGACCAGTGAAGTGACCCCCTTAAATTACCGCCCTGTGAGTTTTGAATGGGAGATAATGCCGCCACTTACAGATGAGGACGGAGAAGAGATAGAGATGGATCTTTCAGTTGAACATCTCCTTTTGCCTAAGGAAGCCACTGCTGAACAACAAGTAACAGTAAGCCTTACGGTCACCTATGCAAACGGTGAAACCGGGAATGTTACCAAAAGCATTTCCTTAACAGAAAATAATTTGACTGCACAATTCAGTCCCTCAGATACTACACTATGTGAACCTGCCTGTATCGACTTAATGCCCTTGTTAGAGGCACAAAGTGAAGGTGAGGACGGAGGTCAAGGCGGACAACAAGGTGGTGGAGGTGTCGGAGGTGGAACAGGAGGTCAGGGCCAAGAGCAACAGAATTACGAATATTTCTGGTCCAATAAGAGAGATCAAGGCTGGGGGCCGGAAGCACCTAACGAGGTATGCGAACCAGGTTATTACTGGGTACTGGTGAGAGAGCAAGGATCTTCTTGTTATGCTTATGCAGGAATAAGAATAAAAATTTGGGATGTAGAGGACCAAAGCAATAATATCTGGTATTTTGGAGATGGAGCAGGTTTGGATTTCAACAGAGATCCAGACGACCCGAATGCACCTACCCCACGGCCAATTGAAACCCCTCATCCCCAGAATATTCCTGCAGGTGTTACTACAGTTTCAGACCAAACGGGTCAAGTTTTGTTTTATACGGATGGACAGACGGTTTGGGATCTAAATGGCAACCCCATGCAAAATGGTGAGGACATTGGGGGGGACAACCTTTCTAGTGGCAGTGTAATGGCCGTTCCCATAGCATCTGATGAGACCCTCTATTACCTATTTACCACCCAATTAGGAGCGGGAGGACAGAATGAAGTAAGGTATTCTCTAGTAGATATAAAAGGAGATAATCCTGATGGAATAGGAAATGTGGTCACCAAGGACAACCTTCTATTCAGTCCCAGCACGCAACATTCTGCAGCATTTAATTCTGGAGATACCATCTGGGTAGCTTTCCATGAGAAAGGAAACAATACATTCCGCTTATATCCGGTGAATAATGATGGCATAGCCCAGCCAGTCTTCAATTCGGTTGGTAGTAATTACGATTTTGGTGATGGTTCAGGTACCATGAAGTTTTCTTCTGATGGGACTAAGTTGGCGGTCACCTTTAAACAAGGGGGATCCAATAAGCTGGAAATATTCGATTTCGATCAAATTACTGGAGAAATGACCCCTTATGCTTTACTTGATTTGGGGACTGATGGGGACATTTATGGACTAGAGTTTTCGGATGACTCCAATAGGGTGTTTGTATCCTACACCAATGGAGGCCCGGGAATTGAAGAATTTTTTATACAGGGGGTGGAAGAAACAGACAATAGTGACCCAGAAAACCCAGTGACTACCACATGCCCCGATTGTTTTGAAGAGGCCAATGGTCAGTCAGAGATTGAAGATTGTATTCTATCTGGAAGAGCAGTTATACCCGACACGCAAAGTCTTCCTTTAGGGGCTTTACAGATAGGGCCTGATGGCCAAATTTATTCAGCAGTGGTGGGGTCCAACCAAATAGGTCAGGTACAGGTTGGCGGAGGGTGTAACCCTTCTACTTTCACGCAATCAGGAGTTGCCCCTATGCCAGGGACAACTAATTTAGGACTGCCTTCTTTTGTCCAAAATTCCGGAAGTTCCATACCGGACCCAAGCCTAAACGGGCCAGACAGGCTTTGTTTAAGTGATGAAACTGGTGCTGGAGGGCTTTTTGAAGCCGGGGGTGAACCAGATATTGATACTTATAATTGGACAATATTCAATGAAGAGGGGGAGATCGTTGATCAGTTTTTGAATGGTGGAGAAGATTTTCAGGAGCTGGAATATTTCTTTCTGGAAGAAGGTAGCTATACTGTTCAACTGCAAGTAGACCGATGTGGTACTCCTTGGGAAGAAGTATTCACCCAGGAAGTGGAGGTAGTTACTTCTCCTACCATCACTTTGCCATCCGAAATATCTCTTTGCGGAGAAGAAATAACATTGGTGGCGGTGGATCCTGAAGATCCCAGAATTGCAGAGTATGCTTTTCAGTGGGAAAATGCAGCTGGATTGGTGGTAGGCAATAGCAATGAGTTGACAGTTACTGAAGAAAGTATATATACAGTGATAGTGGCTTATGCCCTACCGGCAGGGGAAGACCCTGAAGTTTTTCAATCTTGTCCTGTGAGTCAATCGGTTTTTGTAGGACCGCCCTTTGAGTTTACAATCGAACAGTCATCGGCAGCTGTTTGCTACGGTGATTCTGTTCGTTTCTCACCAGATACACCTGTGTCAGGGACCTGGTCTATACGTTTAGGAACTGATGGAGAATATACCTTAATAGGAGAAACCCAAGAACTAGGATTGAACACTGAAGACCTAGAAGGACCGGGATCGTTTGAGTTATTGTTTCAAACAGCTGATCCACTAAATAGTAATTGTATAGTGGAAAGAACGGCAACATTGCAAGTAAATGGATTGCCGGAGTTTTCGGTCGCGGATGTCAGTCCCTCGCAAAGCTGTACGTTATCTGATGGGAGTATTGTAGTGGATGTGCTTTCTCAATTGGATAGCTTGGTTTTGGAGGGGACAAATGAAGTGTTTGTTGGTATTCAAGAAAATACCCAGCTCACTTTTGATATTTTGGCTCCTGGAACGTATACTTTTACAGGTTATATTGGGTCCTGCGAGACGACCCATTCTGCCATTGTAGAAAACAATACCCCACCTGATGATGTCGCATTTACGGTTTCTACTTTACCTGAATCTTGTAGTGATACTGGATCGCAAGATGGTGCCATTGTAATTGTTTTTGATGGTGATCCCGCCTCAGGTGAATACACCATTACCAATGTAACTACTGGACAGAAAGTCAATGCTGAATTTACTGATGAGACCAGTATTAATGTGCTGCTCCCTGAAGGATCCTATGTGGTTGAAGTTGCCAATGAATTGGGTTGTGCCGTTCCAGCGCCAGGTACGTATGAAATTTCTTCAGGAGAGGAAGATATATTGCTAACTAGCCCAGGTTTTTGTGGAGGAGTTGTAACTACCGAGATTACGACAGAAGCTGATTTGTCCTTGGTAGATCGAATTGAGTGGTACAATGTTGTCGGAACTTCCAAAAATTTGATAGTTGGTGAAGAGGCACTCAATTTGATAGTAAGAAGTCCGGGGACGTATGAGATTCAGTTGTTTAATGCTGTTGGTTGCCTTCTTGGAGCTGAGCAAATTACGATCAACCAATCAGATTCACTTCCGCCAGTACTGTCCCCAAATTATGACATTTGCTTGGCTTCAAACGATTTGGTAACCCTTGAGGTAGGGATTTGGGACAGCTATGAATGGTCTAAAGGTGGTACTTTGGTGAGCACTGACCCATCTTTTACACCCGTTGAGGAAGGGAACTATGCAGTAATGGTAATCGACTCAGAGGGGTGTGATTATACCGTTAACTTTACTGTCTCGGAAGTATGTGAAGTAAATGTAGTCTATCCCAATGCCATTAGACCCGGTGATCCTGACAGAAACTTTTTGATTTACACCACTGGGGAAATTGATACCCTTTCAGTTTTGATCTATAATCGTTGGGGTGAGTTGATCTATTTTTGCGAACAAGAAAATATTTCTGCGAACCTTACTGTCTGCGGGTGGGACGGTATGGTTAATGGAAGAAAAGTGCCTTCGGGAACATATCCTATAGTTGTGAAGTTTACCAATGAGAAACAAAACATTAACAAAATAAAAAGAGACGCGATTGTCGTCATTGAATAGCGTATGATAGTATTGATTTCCCCAGCAAAAACCCTGGACTATAGCCCGACAAATGTAACTACCAAAACGCAACCTGAATTTAAAAAGGAGATTGGAGAACTGGTAGAAATAATGAAAAAGAAATCGCGTAATTCTGTTCAGGAATTAATGGATATAAGCGAAAATTTGGCGGAATTAAATGTAGCACGATACCATCAATTTTCCGATGTGTTTAATGAGAATAACGCCAAACAGGCGCTTTTAGCCTTTAAAGGTGATGTATATACGCATATAGATGTGGCTTCTTTCTCAGCGGAAGATTTTTCCTTCGCACAGGATCATTTAAGGATTTTATCTGGATTGTATGGACTATTGCGTCCTTTGGACATGATTCAGCCCTACAGATTGGAAATGGGTATCGAATTAAAAAATAAAAAAGCCAAAGATCTTTATGGATTTTGGGGCTCAAAAATCTCCAAAGCAATAAGTGAGTTGGCAGAGGGGCAACCCATTATCAACCTGGCCTCCAAGGAATACTTTAAAGTAGTAAAAATGAAAGATTTGAAATCTACTCTTGTAAGTCCTGTATTCAAGGAATATAAAAATGGGGCGTACAAAAATATTGGTATTTTCTCCAAACAAGCGAGGGGATTAATGACGGATTTCATCATCAAGAACAAAGTCGAAAATCCAGAAATGCTAAAAACTTTTAATGAAGGAAAGTACGAGTATTCGGAAAACAAAAGCAGTACGGATGAATGGGTATTTATCCGGTGAGAAAATAGTGTAATTACCGCAAAATAGTAGGCTTACAGCCAGTCTCCAAAAGATTTCAATTTTAAAAGGATAGATTTCTGTACAGGGGAGTACTTAAAAGGGAAAATTGAATTTTTGGAAACATTAAATTATTTTTCTTAATTATTATATTTTTCGGAATATTTAGGGGGTATTTTTCTCTTTTTTTCAGATTTATTTGGTAAACTTGGGAAATTTAATTTTTGAAATATGATAAGCGTAGACTTGATTGCAGGGGCTCGCCCTAATTTTATGAAAATCTCTCCGATAATTGATGCGATTAACGCAGCTTCAGGAGAAGGGAAGGCAATAACTTTTAGACTGATACACACAGGTCAACATTACGACAAAAACATGTCTGGAAGCTTTTTTGAACAGTTGGGGATTCCGGAGCCAAATGTAAACCTAGGAGCAGGGGGTGGCAGCCAGGCTGAACAAACGGCGGCTATTATGATAGGTTATGAAAAGTTGCTAATGGAAAGCGACAAACCTGACATTTGTCTGGTAGTTGGAGATGTCACTTCTACTATGGCTTGTGCCATAACAGCACAAAAACTACTTGTAAAAGTAGCACATGTGGAAGCTGGAATTAGATCGGGAGACTGGTCTATGCCGGAAGAAATTAACCGAATGGTTACCGATAGCATTACCAATTATTTTTTCACTACCTCAGAGGTTGCCAATGAAAGCCTAAGAAAAGCAGGGATTGGCAATGAAAGAATTTTTTATGTAGGCAACACCATGATCGATACTTTAGTTAAGCATCGACCAAGATTTCAAAAACCAGAGGTCTGGGATAAAATTGGCTTGGAAAAGGGGAAGTACATCGTGATGACTTTACACAGGCCTGCCAATGTGGATCAGGAAGAGAAACTGAAAGAACTCATACAAGAAATTATAGACCATTCCGGTGGTTTACCTTTGGTATTCCCTGTTCATCCTAGGACAAAAAAGATGTTGCAAAACTTGGGTATTTCTCACGATAGGTTACACATGATAGACCCATTGGGATATCTTGAGTTCAACTACCTTGTAGAAAGCGCAAAAGCGGTGGTTACTGACTCAGGAGGGATCACGGAAGAGACCACAGTAATGGGGATTCCTTGCATGACCTTAAGAGACAATACGGAACGTCCAGAGACCATCACAGAGGGTACCAACGAATTGCTTGGAACAGATCCAAAAGCCATAAAGCCTGCAATGGAAAAATTGTTTTCCGGGAGTTGGAAAAAAGGGAAGATACCTCATTTATGGGATGGGAAAACTGCCAAAAGGATAGTTGAAATATTGGTGGATAAGTTAGGCTAATTCCTGCCCTTCAACCCGTATGCAAAGACTTGAAAAATAACCACATGTAGCTAGTGTCTAGTAGAGCCTTAACCGTTATTAAAGCTTTGACATGACACTAGGGTCTGCTGAAAAATTCAGTTAGCACGAAATCTCAATACCAATCCTGAAAGCCTTCTAGGCTGGTATTGAGATTTCAATACGGATAGGCGATATTGCAAGCTGCGAACTGAGTAATTACCTGCGACTTAATGGACAAATTGGTTGTGAAAGGGAGTCTTAAGTCCAGTAAATGACACTTGAGCCAGTCTCGAATTCGCTGTGTGGTGTACGCCTTTTAGAGGTATTTCGCATAGTTCCTTGTATTTGACAGCCATTGATTTCTGAAAAAACTGTCAAATGTTTTTAAAATCTTTCTTGTTTCTTTTCTAAGGATGTCGACAATGAGGTTGTGGCCTGGAATATTTACATTATCATCAGGGAAAGGGATAATGCCTTTCCGCACCCTGAAAACCAAACACCAACCACTTACCATACGGAAATCTGTAGTACTCAAAAAGGAATCAAAAAAAACAGAAACCTATGGAAACCAAAGACTTCTTAGAGAACAGCCGCAATGTGGGTTAAAAAAGATTATTTTATATTTTTATTTGCTATTTTTAATAAAATAGTTGCAACTATCATTTTTTTTTAATTTAACTGCCATTAAATCAATGTTTTACATAAACGCAATAAGATCATAAAGAGATGGATTAAAAATTCGAAAAAAGGAATGGCAGTTCTTGGGGCTGTAGCCTTTATGCTGGTTGGCGGCTGGCAGTTTGGTGTTGGTGGTACTGAAACAGTGTTTTCGGATACGGAAGTGGCTTTGGAGAAGGCGATTGCGGGGAGTGGAGGCTATGGAGGAGTTTGTTGTCAACACCGTTATCTTGACTGTCCCCATCCAATAGGATTACTTTTTGCAGATTCGAAATGGAAAAGTGGTCAAACATCATGTGATTGAGTTTATAAAAATTAATGGGAGTAGTCTGGCTAAAACCTAGTGCTCCCTTTTACTCTTTTATTAATTTTTAACAAACTATGTGTTATAAGTTACTTCTAATAATAGTATTATTTGCTTTATGTAATTCCTGTTCTCCATCGCCTGAGGAAAACGAAAACGAAGTAATTTTCGTTTTTGATGAGGAAGACCTTCCCTATCCAATTGCACTTAAAGGAGAAAAATACGATTTCCCTAACTTTTTAGACCCAAGGAGAATTTTATGTGTCGGAGATTATTTAGTGGTGAGTGAAAAAACCAACGGAGATCTTTTACATATTCTAGACATGAAATCCGGAAAATATTTCCGTAGTACCGGAAAAAATGGCTTTGGTCCTGGAGAGGCCACTTACGTAGCGAAACTTGAACAGGCCTTTGAGAAAGAAAGCTTCTGGTCATATGATTTGGAGCAAAAAGTTTTTTCAAAATACTATATAAAAGACAGTACTAGTAAACTGGCAGAAACCCAGTTGAGACTGGGAGAAGTCATGTTTTATATCTGGAAAATGACTTGGGCATCAGATACGAGCTTAATGGTGTCAATGGTAGATGGTAATGATAAATATCTTGAGGTTTCCCTTCAAGGAGATACGTTGGCCACCTACAGTACCTGGGAAAGTATGGTGGACAGAAAAGATATTCCCTACAATGTAATCAGCAGCATACATCAGGGGGAAATAATGGCATCTCCAGATAAAAGTAAATTTATTGTTGCAGGAAGGATTAGGGATTATATTGATGTACTTGATAAGGTTTCCGGTAGGATTCTTTCCATCAGGGGGCCGGTAGATTTAATCCCTGAGTTTGAAGTGGATTACAGTCAGGGTTACCCTATGGCGGCTGTTCTTTCTGATAGGGTAAGCTATTTTGGTAGTTTTGCAGGGGAAAATTTAATATATGCGCTCTATATAGGTAAAGACTATAAATTTATTAGCGATTTTAATAACCTAAATAGAATTTTTGTTTTTGATTATCAGGGAAATATTGTAAACCAATATACCTTAGACTATCCCTTGACAAGCTTTACCGTAGATGAAGAAAATGGCATTATCTATGGGGTCACCATCGATCAGGAACCAAATGTTGTTGCTTTCAAAATCCCGAAATAATGGCATTTTTTTTAAATAACAATGGTTATTACGTAGTTCAACCCTGGTATATAGACAGAAAAATGGATTCTTAATTGACCCCCACTAGGAGTAGATTGCCTCTACTCCTTCCTTTTTAAAGGGATTTATATTGTATTGGCTGTCCACGGGTGAAGACCCGTGCTTATTGTTATTGTGAAGCCCAGCAGACTTCTTTGGTGTCGCAGTAATAAACTATTTGAAAGCACTAAATCAATAACATCAATCTTTTCGTAAAGCCTAGGTCTAAAAAAACCGAACAATAATAACCGTGAGTGTGAACTCACGGAACGGCTGTTACCTAACTTTGCTACAAGCCCGGATGGGGTTGAACATTGTAGCGGAAAGTTAGTTCGCTTTTTGTCCTCTTTTCCCTCTTAGAATGAGTGTGCAGTAATGGTTTAGTTTGTAATAAAAAACATTGCTTGAACGTTGGTATTTCAAAACTAAGATGCTTGCCAATGTGTTCACTAACGAATGAATAACTTACTGGCAAGTTTCATTATGGAATAGAATAGCCTTTTAACCTAAAAAAACAATATGCGCTTAAATAAAGATAAATTTTCATTTTTCTTTGCTATTTTTAACAAAATAGTTGCAACTATCATTTTTTTTTTCAATTTAACTTCCATTAAATCAATGTTTTACTTTAACACAGTAAGATCATGATGAGATGGATTAAAAATTCAAAAAAAGGAATGGCAGTCTTAGGGGCAGTAGCCTTTATGCTGGTGGCTGGCTGGCAGTTTGGTGTTGGTGGTACTGAAGCGGTATTTTCGGAGACGGAAGTTGCTTTGGAGAATGCGATAGAAGGTTCAGGAAATGAGGACTGTAAATGGAAACCAATAGATTGTGGAGGTTGGGGTGGCGGCTCATACGAAGCCTGCCTCGTTAATGGGGATGGATTTCAATGTACTTGTGGAGCAGTTACAAGGGAGTGTTAAATTATTTGAGGGTTACTATTTTAAGTAACCCTCTTTTTAAATCGAAAAAATTAACTTTTGATATGAAAAATCAAATTATTTGGGGTATAGTATGCCTCATTCAACTTCTTTCTTGCACTGAGCAAAAAAATAAGGAGGCATCAGAGTTGCTTGAATTTTCCGTAAATATAAATAACGAAATAAAATCTGTACAATTTTCTGATCTAATTAAGGAAACTCCAAAATTTATTTTCCTGGAAACCAATGCAGCATCTCTTATTGGAAAAATAGATAAAGTAGTGATTACGGAAAAATACATTTATATACTTGACACCTTTATTGCTGGAACTATATTCATTTTTGATAATGAAGGTAACTTTATCAAAAGACTTGCCTCACAGGGTGAAGGACCTAATGAGTATATGAAACCAACAGATATAGTGGTAGGGAAGGAAAATATTTGGGTTTTAGATAATGGAAGGTCAATAAAAACTTTTGATTTTTCAGGTAAAAAGGTAAGTGAAATCAAATTAACAGCATTTAGCGCAATTAAATTTGAAAAATTAAAAAATGAAAATATTTTAGCATTTATCTCTGGAAATATAGACGACAATTTAATTATTGCTGATGAAAATGGTGCTATTATAGATTCTTACTTTCCCTACATAAGCAGAAGATCTGATCGAATTATAATTAATCCTATTTACAAAAGCTTTGATGATGATAAAATAATTTATAGGAGGGAATTTAATGATACATTGTATGCCATATACTCAAATGGTCTATTTCATCCCCATAAGTACATAAATTATGGTAATTATACTTTAGGTAAGGAATTCGATAAAGAAAACCATACAGATGAAGATTTGAAGAATTATGCTTTGACGCGATACTATTATGAAAATTTAAAAAATGAATATTTAGTATTTTCAATAAACAATGACTTTTGGATTAGAATTTATGACAAGTCAAGCAATATTTCAAAACTGTTTAAGTATACTACTTATGAAAATGACTTTACGATTGAAAAAGATTCCTACATAATAGGTACAACCAAGGATCATTTCATATACCAGGTTTATCCCAATAGTTTAAAAACAAATGAAGAATTAATCAAATCAAGTAAAAGCAACCAACTTTCTTCTGAATTTTTAGATAACTTAAGTAAATTAAAATCAGACGATAATCCTATTTTAATGCTTGTAGATTATGATTTTAGTTTAAATTAAAGGGTAGGATTAATTACTTTAAATATTTTCTGTACCTTGATTTTTTTATTTTAAAGAATCTCGAATCAATTAAAATGAAGGTGCATCAAGCCGATAAACCTGCAGTGTTCGATATTCCTTAACTTTTACTGCAAAATCCAACGGTTGATTATATGGATATTCATTTTGAATGTATTTCTGGTACTCTTGTTTGGAACGAAAAGTAAACAAAGTAATGAAAAATTCAGCATCCTTGGGATTGTCTACAAATACAAGCCTTTCCGCTTCTTGTTTGGTAAATACCATGGTGTTGATCCTACCGATAAAATCCAGACTGTAAATCCGAAGGCTTTTATTGGGATAGCGCTCCAAAAGCTGAGTCAGTCCTTCTTTATAAGACACTCCGTAATAATCCCGTTCAAAGTTCTTTTCCACATCTCCTGCAAGAAAGTTAAAATACACGCTTTGGTGGGGATGGTATTTTATAAGGAAATAAACGGTATTTCCTATGTCCCAAGTAGTTAAACCTAAAAATCCAATGGTAAAGACCTTCACAAATAAGTTAGCATGTTTCCGTCTGTATAGATTTATCAGGGCATCAATACTCAATACACCTAAATAAACCAAAAAGGGATAAATGAAATACAGGTGCCTCCACCCGTTGTACAAGACCGAGCCGAACAAAACCACCGCCAACAGGGGGATTAATGCCACACCCAAGGCTACCGTATCCTGACCCAAGTTGGTTTGGACAAACAATTTTTGCCTGTACTTCCATGCATTACGAAACATGACCAATAATCCTGACAAAATTGCCAGTAGGATCGCCAAAGGAGTGGTCACACTTATCAAAACGGGGATGTAGTGCCATGGCAACTCGGTAGAGCGAACCATTTGGCCCATATAAAGCATTTCAGCATACCAGCGAAACTGTTTCATGCTATTGAAAGAATGAAGAAAGACGCCAATTGGATCTTCCCATAAAACCGGCCAGAGCAAGTAGGTAAATCCCAAAAGAAATAGTAAGAAAAAAGAAATTCTTTTGACGAAAAACAATAAATCAGTTTTAGAACTTCTCTGGATAATCAAGTGGCACAAAAGGTAACCCAAAGATACCACAGGCCAGACCACGCCAACCACCCGGCTACCGATGGCCAGGGCACAGGCCAGGCCGTGCAATACTGGTCCGTAGCGGTCTTTTTCGTCCACAAAGCGAATATGGGTGTAAAAGGCAAAAACAAACCAGCAAAGCAAAGGAATATCTTTGGGATTGTACATGCTGTCCCCAAAGATACGTGGACTGAGTACCAGCATGAGCATGCCTACCAGTGCCAAAGGAGCAGATTTAAACCTTACATAAAGGATCCGATAAAACACCCATGCGGCTGCCCAGAAAAGTACAAAGACCATCAGGTGCCTTAGCCTGAATATATCTCGGGTGTTGTCAATACCCATGGCTAGCTCAAGCTGATAGGCCACCATTTGGAAAAGCATGCCGTAGTCTCGATGGTCATAGGTTGGCAGGTGTTCAACGGTTAGGTTTGGTAGGTCTGGATACCATCCGGTGAGCTCATTGACATACTCAAAGGCCACTATTCCGTGCTTTCGCTGCACGGGTTCGTCCATGCTAAGCCCATAGTCTCCCACCAGCAATGTGCCAAATAGAAGGTAGGCCAGGAAAACATACTTCATCCATTTATTCATGATTTCTTGATTTGAGTGGTGGGAGCCTTTGTTGGTGAAGGAAGAGAACTAAATGAAAGTGCAAGCCCTAGTAGCGATGAAACTGCCAGCGTAGAAAAGAAAAGAAAGGTAAAAGCCACCGAAAGGCTTTCATCAATGACCAGGTATTGGTATCCATAGAGAAAGACCAACTCCCTGGCGCCAACACCTCCGATGGTAAAAGGCAACACTGCAACTACGGAAGACACCATAAATAAGATCAGGTAATCCAAATAACCTCCCTTTATGCCAAGTGCTATCAGAATAAAATAGGCACAAGCCAGTTGTCCAAGTTGTACCCAAAGAGAAAGTTGTAGTGTAGGCCAGATCACAACCATAAAACGCCTAAAAGCAATTCTTTTCATTAGCCAGTAGGCAGGAAGAGTCAGAAGAAGTCCTGACCAGGCAATGGGCTGTAAATACTGTAGCCCAGGCAAATCTTCCCTTATGAGAATGAGTCCAAAAGTGAGTAGTACCAGCAGTGTCAGACCACTTATCCTGTCGAGCAGGGTAGCCAATAGTAGGGTCTTGGTTCGTCCTGCTCCCTGCTCTTGAAGCAAAAACACCTTGTAGGCATCTCCTCCCACACTTCCTGGTAAAAACAGGTTGTAAAACATCCCTATATAATAAAGTATTAAATTGTAGCGATCAGTTAAGTGTACACCTATCACTTTATAGAACAGATTTAGCCGAAAGGCAGAAACAATTTTAGATAAATTGAATGCAATAAGAGTTAAAAGGAGATAACCTGGGTGTGAAGAAAAAAAAGCTTGAAAAATAGATTGTGGATCTACGATGCGAAAGACGAAGTAAAGCGCAATTGCAGAGAGCAAAAATTTTAAGCACCATTTGATTATATCTTTCTTTTTGGGTTTATTCACATGGTTAACTAAATAATAAAAATGTTAAAATACAACAAAATAGAGAGGAAATTGAAGTATATATTTATTTTTATATTGATATTGTACCAAAGCTGTGGTTCTGACAGGATTCGGTATCCACAATTCGAAGGAGGTCACCTTGACTTGTCCTATCTGGAAAGCAAACATATCTTGCTGCTACTTCCTAGTGGAAATTTTAACGCTGACACCCTTGCAAGTATTCTACAGACCTATGACCTGGCCTATGAGCTGGCTTCTGAGATTTCAGGTAGAGAACCGAACCTTTCTCCTTTAGAAACTGAAAAACTCCCATTGGCAATAGTACCAGCTACCTGTGGGCCGGGATGTGGCAGACTTGGTAGGAAGGGCATCGAGATAACTGAGGAGAAATTTAGACGTATATATGATCAGTTCGTAGAGAATGGAAAATATGACCACCTATTTTTTTATGAGCTGGGAAGAAACTTTTGGTTTTATGAGGCATCTGCTGTTAAAAGGAAAGAAATGGATGACATCCGAACAGGATTTGCTGTTTTCTTTCGTGACTTAATTTTAAACGAACTAAAACTTAACGTCGCTCCAATAAACGGTAAACCCTATTTTGAATACATTGAGGATAAAAAAGACCGATGGAAGGCCATCAAGGAAGACTGGCTACCTTCTGCTACCCCGGATGAAATTGAAAACCTTTGGAAAAAGCATTTTCCTAATCCTTCCTTATTCTGGTCCATGTTTTGGTGGGAAAGGTACCAAATGTACGGCAAAGAAAGTATTCAAAAAGCTTTACAGGAACTACAACAACTCCCACCAACAAATGAGGAAGCGTGGTTAAAATTCTTTATTGAAGGCAGCAGATAAACAATAGACAATTATCAGATTAGATTTAGTTTATTACTAAAGCAGTATTTAGTTACTTTATTTCTATTGCTATTTTTCATTAAAACAATTGGGTAAAGCCATTCATGGACAGATGGTTACCCTAAATAAAAGTTTTCAATGAAAAATTAGCTCGCTCACGCAGCCTAAAAACACCGTATACGCTTAAAAAGAGATATTTTTTAATTTTTCTTTGCTATTTTTAACAAAATAGTTGCAACTATCATTTTTTTTTTCAATTTAATTTCCATTAAATCAATGTTTTACTTAAACGCAATAAGATCATAAAGAGATGGATTAAAAATTCAAAAAAAGGAATGGCAGTTCTAGGGGCTGTAGCCTTTATGCTGGTGGCTGGCTGGCAGGTTGGTGTTAGCGGTACGGAAGCCCCATTTTCAGAAAAGGAAGTGGCTTTGGAAAAGGCGATTGCTGGGAGTGGTTATAATGGAGTTTGTTGTGCGTGGTATACAGGAGAATGTGAACATCCCATTGGACAAACTTTTAAAAAATCTTTGTGGTATGGTGGTTATGAAACTTGCTTTTAATCTTCCCTCACTCCGATAACTATTTGAAATGTTTGAGTGGAAAAATTCCACTCAAATTTTTTTTATAAATTTAATATCATTTTAACCAATATGATAACTCCTCAAAAGTTAATTTTATTTTGTGTTTTCGCCTTTCTTCTATCTTGTGGTACCCCTGAAAAAGAAACACAGGATTCCGATTATATCATCCGCACTTTTAATCTTGAAGATGTTCCGGTACCAGATACCTTAAGGGGTAAAAAACTTAATTTAACAGCGTTGATTAATCCCGAATCTATAATTTGGACTGGGAAATACCTGGTGGTGGGAGTGGGCAAAACCCTAGACTATTTTCTTGACGTTGTCGATCCTACAAGCGAATCACTAATCAAAACATTGGCAAAAGATGGTTTTGGACCGGGGGAAATATCTACGGCCTATCAATTAGAGAAAGGTAAATCAGTAAATGAGGTCTGGGTCTATGACCATTCCCAAAAATTGATTGCATCGTTTGATTTGGAATCCCCAAGTGAACTTTATCAAAAGGCGTTTAGGCAACCAGACAAGATGTATTTGGCTACTGACATACGTTGGTTGTCGGATGATAGTTTAATATGTCGGTTAGCAGATGGAGATGATAAGTTTGTGCTTTACGATACACTTGGAAATCAGCGTTCCACATTTGGTACTTGGAGCCAAATGATGGAGGATTCTTCTCTCCATCCAAATGTAATCAAATCCGTTCACCAAGGAAGGAGTTCGATTAATCCAGTAAACGAAAAATATGTATTAGGAGGGCGATTTAGAGATTTTATAGAAATTTTGGATTTATCAAGTGGTAAAATATTCTCCACTCGTGGTCCGGAACACATTATCCCAGAGTTTGTAGTAGATTACTCAGCTGGTTATCCCATGGCACAGTTTACCGATAGAAGCCTTTCCAGCTTTTATATGGATATTATGGCGGGAGATGAATATATTTATGCTCTGTATTATGGGAAATCTGCTGATTTGTTTTACCAGAATGGTGAATTGTCAAAAGAAATCTTTGTATTTAATTATGCTGGCAAATTAGTAAAAACTTATACCCTAGATCATTCTCTGGTTACCTTGGCAGTAGACGAGAAAAACAAGCGTTTTTTTGGGATTTCATCAGATAAAGATCCGAATGTGGTGATTTTTGAATACAATGATTAGTTAGTCAATGGGTTGTTTTTCTTCCATTTTTCATTTGGAATGTAAGTGGAAAACAAGCAGCCTTTGGAATTATAAGTCGATTGTCTTTTGGGTTTGCGGAGTGAAGGCAGTAGGAGCCGCATTAGGGCCACCATCGCCGATAGTAACTCCACCTTGGCTCTAATGCCAAAAGCCTAAGCTGGGGAGGAACCAATTCACGAGGAGCTAAACCATGATTGAGTAAGGTAAGGATTGAAGAAAAGGAACCCCGACGGACAGTGGGAACATTAAAATGCGTTCGATAACAAATGTGAAGTTGAATTCCAAGTAGTTTAGAAAAAAAGTCAATGAATTTCAGAAAAAGGATTAAAGTTTCTTTACAACCCAGCGTTTTTGAGCAGTTCGACCAGTTGGGCTTTAGTGAGATGTTCGAGTTGACTCTTGTCGTAGATATGTAGCAAATAAACTTCCCTGTCATCGGTTACAAGAAAAGTTATCACTCTGGCCCCTCCAGACTTTCCTCTATTTTTTGAGGATATCTTCATCCGAATTTTATAGAGGTTATGCCCAAGAGGGATTCCAGATACAGGATTTTCGACCAAGGTCTCAATCAGTTTCTGTAGGTCGGTTTTTAGGGAGGGGTACTTTTTGGCCAGTTTTTTAACCAGCTTTTTAAATTCAGGGGTGGGGATTACCTTATAACTCATTGAGGAATTCTTCGGCCAATTGCTTGGGGAGCTTTCCTTCTTTCATAAGTTTGACTTGGATCAGACTATTCTGTAGTTCTTTCAAAGCCCTTTCTTCCCCTTCTTCCACCTTTACATAATCCAGGGTCTTAATGAACTCCAAGAAAACGTCGAATTTATTGTCTGCGATATTGATCGTAAGCTGCTTCATATTTTAATAATCCGGTGGTTTTACTTATGCCCATAGCCACAACTATCACCGATAAACTGGCATGTAAGCCACAACGTTATAGGACGAAAATAGTTAAAAAACATTAGAATCGAAAATGGAAGTCTAACAGTTAGCCCACTAGGAGTAGATTGCATCAATTCCTTAATTGATGGAGTATTGTCCGTCCCCGAGTCAAAACCCTTGCTTATTGTTATTGTGAAGGCCAGCAGACTTCTTTGGTGTCGCAGTAATAAACTATTTGAAAGCACTAAATCAATAACATCAATCTTTTCGTAAAGCCTAGGTCTAAAAAAACCGAAAAATAATAACCGTGAGTGCCAACTCACGGAACAGCTGTTACCTAACTTTGCTACAAGCCCGGATGGTGTTGAACAGGGTGGAGGAAAGTTAGTTCGCTTTTTAGACTCTCTTTCCAAAAAGGGCTTGCAGTGACGATTTAGTTTGTTGAAAGAAAATCAATAGGTGAACCTGTATTTTTAATAAAATAGTTGTAGTTCACGTTATATTTTTTTAATTTAACATCCATAAATTCAGTGCTTTACTTAATTTAAAAGAAATTAATGGCAGCTTTTGGTACAGTAGCCTTTATGCTGGTGGCCGGCTGGCAGTTTGGTGTTAGTGGTACGGATGCGGTATTTTCGGAAAAGGAAGTGGCTTTGGAGAAGGCTGTAGAAGGAAGTGGTAGCGGACAGTGGGTTTGTTGTGCCACAAGTTATGAATCTTATTGTACCGATATGGAAGGAGATGCCTGCCACAATTACAAAAGAAAAAACGATGTATATACCTGTTCCTAAATTAAATAAAAACAAATATTTAATAAAAAGTATCGGCGATGTTGGCCGATACTTTTTATTAAGGCTAGGATTAATTTGTTCCCATGTAAGTCTATTCTTTATTTTGTTAATTTTATTCAATGCCTGCAATCTAAAAAAAGATAATCCAAATGAAAAGATTTTCACTTGGAATACTGTTTCGTCGCTTGAAGAGAAGCTTTTTGGTGAAAAATATTTTATTGAGGAATTGAAAATACCTAAAAGACTTCTTTACAAGATGGGTAAATTGTTAATAAATGAAGCTGCTCCTGGAGAAACTTTTGTTCACGTTTTAGATGGAAATAGCCTTAAATACCTTTTTTCAACTGGTGCGGTGGGTTATGGCCCGGGAGAAATGCCCAATGCTTGGACCATTGAAAGCGGCATAAACCCGAATACCTTTTGGGTGTATAGTTTAGAAGGGAAAACATTTTCGCAGTACCCATTAGTAAACAGTGGTGACACACGCGCTATTAATCAGGTGAAACAAAAAGAAGATTTTTACCTTGCCATGGGTATTACTTGGGCTTCGGACAGTACTTTCATGACTTTTTTGGTTCGGGGAGAAAACAAATTTGTAGCTTTCGATACGAATGGTAGAAGACTTAAAGGATATGGAAAATGGGAAGGAATGGTTCCTGGAAATTTTGAGGACCATGTTATTGCAGATCTCCATCAGGGGAAATTAATGGGAGACCCAATTGCAGGTAAATTCGTCAAAGCTAGTATTTTCAGAGATCATTTAGAAATTTTGGATAAAAAAAGTGGGCAGATTATTGAAATTGATGGTCCGGAAAATTCTATTCCGGAGTTTCAGGCATTAGATGCAGGAGCAGTTATTACTTCAGACCACCCTTTGGCATATATGGATGCGTTTTTGGGAAAGTCATATGTTTTTGGCCTCTATTCAGGAAAGACTGACAGTGAAATAAGCGAGCAGGGAAGGGGGGAAACGGATGTGTTCGTCTTCGACCTTTCAGGAAATGTAAAAGCCTTGCTGAAATTAGATACACCTATAAGCTCCTTTACGGTAGACGAAGAGACCCAACGAATCTTTGGAATAACCACAGATCGAGAACCAGGTGTGGTGGTTTTTGACTATAACCTTGAGGAATAATAGTTAATAGGTAAAAGATATAAAAATAGTATAGTTGAGAAAATGAAACCTTGTAAGAGTCGCTTCACATAGTATACCTATTTTCTATTTGGCACCCTTTCATGGTCAAACAAGTCCATTCAATACCGATCTTTATCGAAATCCCTTTCCTCCACCTAAAACTACCGTACATTTTTAAAAAAAGATAATTTTTAATTTTTCTTTGCTGTTTTTAACAAAATAGTTGCAACTATGAGTTTTTTTTCAATTTAACTGCCATTAAATCAATGTTTTACTTAAACGCAATAAGATCAGGAAGAGATGGATTAAAAATTCGAAAAAAGGAATGTCAGTTCTAGGGGCGGTAGCCTTTATGCTGGTAGCTGGCTGGCAGTTTGGAGTTAGTGGCACTGAAGCGGTGTTTTCGGATACGGAAGTGGCTTTGGAGAATGCGATTGAGGCGAGTGGGTCCTGCATATCTTGTGTGGCATGTAAATGCACCACTTTAGGAAGGTGTAAAGCAAGTGGGGCAGGTGCAGCGTGTGGAGGTGGAGAAAATTACCAATGTCAAACTAACAATGGTAACTGCTAATGGCAAAAGTTTCTGGTCGTTCATCCAAGACCAGAATCTTTTTTTAAAACCTAATAATAAAAATCTCCCAATGAAAACATCCCGACTTTGGACGATCCATCTAATATGGATATTTTTTTTTATCGGCTGTTCCGGTAAACAAAACACCTCATTTGAGATAATTCCAACAAGTTCTCAAAATCTGATAGATACCTTGCATTTGGAAACTGTTTTAATGGATTCCATTCCAAGCTCCTATTTGGGAGTATTTGCATTAAAGGACAAACATTTGTTTTTCATTGATAGGCTTACCGGTAAACTCTTCAAATTTAGTAATGAGGGTAAATTGGAGCATTCGTTGTTGGGATTTGGAGAAAGCCCTTCCGAGATCAATACCCGGTATATTGATGGAGCTATTCTTAGCGATCAACTTAATGTTTTTATCGGTTCAAATTTTGATATGCATGTCTTTGATTCCAACTGGGATCGACAGAAAGTTGGAATAATTGATTGGAAATGGGAAACTTCCAACATAAATGAAGTGTAAGTCCCCAATCCAGATGAAAGGGCTTTGTACACGTTTGATTACGAAAATTTAAAGTTGGTTCAAAAGGGTGATTTTATATATGCCCCAATTTATTCCGAACACCATAACTTTAATCCGTTTACTACACATCGGTTTTACAGAGAATCTTATATTCTTGCCGAAATATCCCTTCTGACATTTGAGGTGACAAGGCTTCTGGGAAAACGTTCCGAAAAGTACCTGGATTACCGATATCTGGGACACCACGCGTTTTTTGATTTCGAGCCGACAGAAAAAGGATTTTATATTTCCCACGAAATTGATTCATTGATTTATTTTATGGACAATGGAGGGGATATTCGTTACGCTTTTGGGAGGGAGGGTAACCAAATGGATAAAACCTACAAGGAAGTAGCCATTTCAGATTTACGGAACAAAGAAGATGTAGCAAAAGTCAGGGAAGCTTTTGTCTCGAATCGGCCGTCAAAAGGATTTTATACTAGTATTTGGTACTGCCGGGATCAGGAACTGTTATTCAGAACTTATGCTAGGGGTGGAAATTCAGATAGCGATGGTCTACAAATTTATTTGAAGGAACAATTGGTGGGAGACGTTTCTGTGCCAAAGGGTTTCCATATTATTGGAAGGCTGGATGAGGAGTTCGTAGCTATTCCAGATAGGAAAGAAAATGATATGGCACTATCTTTCTTCACCTTTACTATTCCTGAAAGATTATTATGGTAGTTTTTAGAACGATGCAACAATGCAAGTGCATCAGATTTTCTTTACGTTCTGCGGGTAAGGTTTACCAAAAAGTCATTTGCAATAGCCAAACAAGTGCTTGTTTACTGTTGGTATTCTTAGTTTTTGATTTTCTTTTTTTCTTGTGGAAACCTACCTGACAAATCACAGGACGTCGACTATAGTATTCGCAACTTTGGTCCTGAGGATGTTCCAAAATCGGATTCTCTTCAGGAAAAAAAACAGAATTAAACTGGATTGATAAAATCCCATTTTATTTTATGGAAAGGTAAATACCCAGTAGTCGAAGAACGCAACAATAATGACTATCACCTCCATGCTGTCGACCCTATTAGCGAAATATTACCTAAAATCCTGCGGATTTTAGGAATTAACTAATTTATTTTTAATTAAATAGTCGTGATTATCACTTTTTTTCACCACTTTAATTATCATTAAATCAAGACCTTACTTGGGGGTATAAAAATAGGAAGAAATTGATTAAAAATTCAAAAAAAGGAATGGCAGTTCTGATAGCTGGAGCCTTTATGCTGGTAGCTGGCTGGCAGTTTGGTGTTAGTGGTACTGAAGCAGTGTTTTCGGAAACGGAAGTAGCACTGCAGATCGCTGTCGCCGGAAGCGGAATGGGAGGAAGTAAACGGTGCATTATAGATGCAAACACTGGAGGAGCAAATATTGATTGTAAAAAAAGTGGTAGCTTATGTAATTACGACAGCCAGTGTATTCCTTAAAAGATCTTGGAGATTTGTTTTTTAAAAACTTAGGAGAGCATCGGGAACAATCCGATGTTCCCTACTTCATATTAACGCCAACGAAATAAATTGAAATGAAAATCCAATTGCTATTTTTTGCCTACCTTTTATTTTGTATTGGATGTAATCAATATAAAAACAACAATGAAAGAATAATTCTAAATTCTAGAAGTTATGATTATGGATTAATGCAACAAAATATTTTGTATTTCCCCTTAGATTCGATAAGCGCATTTGATATAAAGTCATTACAAGTATTTAGTAAAGGATTAGATAAATATTTTGTTTATTTTAATTCGAAAAAGAATTTATTATATTTTTATGATTTTTATCAACAAAAAATTAGTTTTAGTATTTTGTTAGCCGAAGAAGGTGTAGATGGGGTTGGCTCTGATGTTAATGGTATTTTTGTAAATAATTTGGACTCAATTTACATTTTTGATGATTACGTAATAAGTCGTATTAATGCCAAAGGAAAAGTATTGGAAAGGATTAGATTTGATCAAATCCGGTCCTTTGATTTTGGATTTACTCTAGAAGCAGGAACAAAACAAAATATTTATAAGCATAATGATGAACTTTATGTTGGTATTTCTTCTGAATTAGATCCTTTTTTGCAAGCGTCATTTAATATTGAAAATCAAGTGTTGTTGAATATAGACTTAAAAAATAGCCATTTCACAACACATTTTGATTTCCCCGAAAAATATAAAAATAACATATATTCCCCTAATTATTCTAATGTTTACTTCACCTTTAATGATGAAGATGAACTTTTTGTCATGAGTTATCCGGCAGATTCTCGCTTATATTTGGAATCATTTGATAACAGTGAAGTAATAGTTGATGCAGAAAGTAAATATTTTAATCAAATTGAACCAATGAAAGAAAATGATATGCGGGAAGATTTCATGACCTATACCAAGCATTATTTAACAAATTTTTCATTTGGGCCTATTTATTTTGATAAATACAAGAATATATATTATCGATTTGTGGAACATCCTATCTCAGAAGCTGATTTTGATAATAGAAATTGGTCTAAAACTTGTTCTATAGTAATTTTAGATAATAATTTCAATATAATTGGTGAATCAAAATTTGGCAAAGAGGTCAATAAATTGGGTATAGTGGATGAATTAGGTTTGTTAATTCCTATACGGTGTCCACAAGACAACGAAGATTTCTTATGCATTGGGGTATATTCTGTGGTTAAGCATAGCAATTAATTTAATTTTTTTTATTTATGTCAGTTTCATTGCCATTAAATCAATGGTTTACTTAAACGAAATAAGATCATGATGAGATGGATTAAAAATTCAAAAAAAGGAATGGCAGTTCTGATAGCTGTAGCCTTTATGCAGGTAGCCGGCTGGCAGTTTGGTGTTAGTGGTACCGAAGCTGTATTTTCGGAGACGGAAGTGGCTTTGGAAAATGCGGTTGAGGCGAGTGGTGGCGCAGGTACTGTTTGCTACCAAACTTACAGCGGATGCTGGTGGTTTGGCTGTTCGGAAATATACCGATGTCGTCCGTATGGGCCATGTGAGTCCGTATGGGCAGATGATTGGGATATCGACGGTTCTTGCTGATACCCATCTAAATAATAATAGGGATAGTGGTTGATTTTGAATAAAATTCAATTCTATCCTTATTATTTTAAGTATATTGAGTTTCACATTTCAAATATTTTAACAATGGATTCATTTTTGAATAAAAGCTTTAAATCAAGGGATCTTCTTCTAAGAATCCTTGCTATGATTTGCCTTTCTTGTCAATCCAATGAACCCTCAATAAAAATTATAAATGAGGTTCCAGATTCTGGAGATCTCCTATCAAAAGAGATTACTCTTGATAGTACTATTTTAATCCCTTCCAAAATACTAATATATTCCGACTTAGCTATTATTTTTGATTATGGTAAAGAGGCCTTGTTTAAGGTGCACCGTCTGCCAGACTTTACTTTCCTTTACAGTTTTGGTAAACTAGGAGAAGGTCCAGACGAATTCCCTAGTATTTCAGAAAATTCTTTACAAATCAATGGAAGAGATTTGGCTGTAGTATCCGGTACGGAACTAAGAAAAATAAGGCTAGAAAGGGATAGAGCGGTATTTGTTGATAACGTTGAATTATTAATGTCAAATTCCTCACCCGTAAATAGACTGCTAATGATCAACGACTCCACGTATATATGTGATATTTTCGATGCAAAACCGGCAGGACCAGAACACCAAATGGTTAATCTGGCTAGGGCAGAAGAAGTAGCAACATTTGGTAAGTATCCCGAACCACTCCCAGAGAAAAACTCGAACCATGGTCATCTATTCCGTGATTTTGGTAAGACGACAGTGGTTAATCCCAAAGATGGTAGGATGGCTGCATTTTATTTCTATCAAAATCAAATTAAGTTTTATAGTCCTCAAGGAGAGTTGTTGCAGGAAATAAAAATCAAAATTCCTACAAACTATGTTTCCGAAGATGAAACGAATATGTATCGGGTAGAGCCATTTGCCACAGAGAAACATATTTATGTGATGTATTTGGGTAAAACCAAAAGTGAAATGAAGGAACAATCTGAGTCTTTCCTTCCCCACTTGGAAATTTGGGATTGGGAGGGGAATATATTGAGCCGCTTTAATCTCGACCAATTCCTAACTAGATTTGCTGTTTCGGATGATTTCCAAAAAATGTATGGTTTATCTTTTCTTAAAGAGGATGTTCTTTTCGAGTATGATTTGAAAGATGTTTTGATTTCAAGTCCTGTAAAGGATAAAAGCAAGAAGAGGCTTTCCGCAGTAAAAGACAAAGACTTTAAAAAACAACGTCAAAGAGCCAATCCAAATAGTATAATCATTGCTGAGAACGATTATTACCGGATGGAACTACCGATTGGCTGGAACTATACACCTTCAAGTCTGGAAGATAAAAATGAATTGGGGGAGGTGGATGGTATGTTCCTAAATGGTGCCATTTTCAGGAGTGAAAAACCAGAAGGCAGGCACTTTTGCGGTGATGCTTCGATGTGGATTAAAATTGCTTTTCCCAAAGAGGAGACTTTCGATTTTGACAGCTATTTAAAATCCCTTGCAGACCAATATAAATCAAATACGAATTTAGATTCACTCAGGATCAAAGAACTAAATACTGAAAATGGTTCAAATGGATATAAAATAAATTTTACCAACCAACCAGTTGATTCAAAGGGTAATACATACGTTATGCATGTTGAGGGTAATATCTTTGAAAAAGAAAATAGGGTAATTAGAACCAGCTTTAGCAGTTGTAATTTGTTTGAGCATTATTATGGGGAGGTTCAGGAGTCCCTGGCTACGCTTACCTTAAAAAACAGTTTTCCTTAAGAAAGGGAAAAAATGGAATGATTGGGATTTTCATGGGTGCGACGATAAATGTACAATAACATAAAGTGCTTACAGTGAAATTTTTGAACAGTTTTTTATGATAAAATCTTTATTCCAGGGCCAAAGGAGAGTATAAAGCCGTGGGACACTTAGACAAGCCCTTCGACACCCTTCGACAGGCCCTTCGACAGGCTCAGGAACCACTCAGGGGACGAGATCAGGAACCACACCTTCGACAGGCTCAGGGACCAAGCTCTGGGACCACATCAGGTAGGGCATGTATCTGCCCGGCAAGGCGAGACTGCCATACCCTTTTCCAACTCACCACCTCCCCAAAAAGGGTTCGCAGTGACGATTTGGTTTGTTTTAAGACGATTTTATCCCGAACGCAGGTATATAATTACTGCCCTTTCTGACAATAAAAGATTATTTCTTTTTTAGGAAGGGCATGTTTTTTTATTAACGCTTCAGGAAGGTGCTGGGCAAAATTATTTTCTAACACCCTTAAGCCTGAATGGTTAAGCCTTTTAGCATAATCTTTCCCATATTTCCTTACATGGTCACTTTGGCCAAATACTTTTTCTCTTTCTTTCGGGTCTGTAATAGAATTGTCTTCGAGTGTAATCTCCTGGTCATAGACAGGAGATTGGATGATTCCCCAGCCATTGGGTTTTAGTACCCTATTGATTTCAGCACAGGCTTTCAAATCATCTGCCACATGCTCGAGTACGTGGTTACAAAATACCACGTCGAAGGAATTGTCAGGAAATGGGACTTGGTGAATGTCCATTTTGACTTCTGCCAAAGGTGATTCAATATCGCCAGTAATGTATTTTAGGTTTTTTAAATTTTTGAACCGATCCAGAAAGCACAACTCGGGAGCCACATGAAGAACTTTTTGCGGGGCTTCAAAGAAGTCAGTTTCTTTTTGTAAAAAAAGCCACATAAGCCGGTGTCTTTCCAAACTCAAACAGTTAGGACACAGTGCATTTTCACGGGCAATTCTCCCGTAAGGCAAAAATTTCCGGAAGCCCCTTTGACAAATATTGCACGATACGTTTGTACCCGAATAAAATATTGCGGCGACTTTTAAGAAAAAATGGCTGAAGAGCTGCAAGTACTTTCTGGGGATATGGCGGATTGTCCAACTAATCATTGATTTCATAGTGCAAATATATAAGGTAGCTTTGAAAGGGCACTTTGTTTAGTGAAAATCATTGTTAATCTGTGTCTAAGGTTGTCGTTTCAATTTAAATGTCAGGTAGACATTTGCCTTATTATTTCAATGGCTATATAAAATGCTATATGGAGAAGACTTACGTTTCAAAATGGCTAAATTTGAGTGTACTTAACTCAATAAAAATGAAAAGGAATCTAATATACGTAGCCATTGGGAGCATATTGGTTATCGGAGCCTTGTATTTTTTCTTTGGCTCAGGAAGTACTGGAGTAGAGAATAATATTTTAGCAACTGTTGAGCAAGGAGAGTTTCGTATAGAGATCACAACTTCTGGTGAATTGGAAGCCCTACGTTCCGTGCAGGTATTTGGTCCTGCTGAAGCCCGAAGATTTCGAATTGGTAGCTTCACCATTGATAAAATGGTGGATGAAGGAACTGTGGTACAAAAAGGAGATTTCATTTGTTCTATTGATAAAACGGAACTGTTTGGCCGGCTTGAAGATCGAAAATTGGACCTTGAGCAGACAAAGGCACAGTATGAACAAATCCAATTGGACACCTCTTTAAACCTTCGTATTGAGAGGGACAACATCCTCAATCAAAAATACATTGTCCAAGAGCAGGAATTGATCTTGGAACAATCCCAATTTGAGCCGCCTGCTATCATAAAACAAAATGAATACAATGTTGAGAAAGCCATAAGAGAATTGGATCAGGCTCAAGAAAGGTATAGAATTAAAACGCTACAAGAAAAAGCCCGGATGACGGAGATAGCTGCCAAACTTAGAGAAGATGAATTAGAGGTAAGCCAAATGGTAGAAGTGCTTGATAAATTCGTGGTAACAGCTCCACAAGATGGAATGGTTATCTATGTAGATTATAGAGGATCAAAGGTAAAGGAAGGGTCTCAGATCACTTCATGGAACCCTGTGGTGGCTACGCTACCTGACCTTACCACTATGCAAAGCATTACTTATATAAATGAGGTGGACATTAGAAGGGTAAAGAGCAGTCAACAAGTAGAATTGGGAATGGATGCCTTTCCTGATAAGAAATATACAGGTGAAGTCAAGAAAGTGGCCAATATAGGTCAGCAAAGACCTAATTCTGATGCCAAGGTTTTTGAAGTGATCATCGAAATAAATGAAAGCGATCCGTTATTGCGTCCTTCCATGACTTCAAGCAATACCATTATAGCGGATAAATTAGACGATGTATTGTACGTTCCCCTAGAGGCTGTAAATGTAGCCAACGATAGCATCAATTATGTTTACCTTAGAAATGGCACCAAGCAGGAAGTATTGTTGGGGATGACGAATGCCAATGATGTAGTGATAGAAAAAGGCTTGAATCAGGGCGAATATGTCTATTTAAATACACCTGACTGGGGCGAAAATATTTCTATTAATTTACTTGAAGAATTAAATGGAAAGAGGAATTTGGACAAAACAAAAGAAGAGGAACCTTTGGCTTCAGTAATGAAATCTCATTAAAATACGAATATTTTTTTTGACACTAAATTTTTAATACCCCCTGACAAACCAATACATAATATATGTTCAATGAAAGGTTATTAGCCAATTTCTACATCGCTTTCGAAGCCGTTTTGGCCAATAAGGTTCGCTCATTATTGACTGCATTAGGAATTATTTTTGGTGTTGCAGCAGTGATTGCCATGCTCGCCATTGGTACAGGTGCCCAGCAGGAAATTATGGAGCAAATCAAACTGGTAGGAGTCAATAATATTGTTATAGAACCAATAGTAGAGCAGATTGAGGAGCAGGTAGATCAAAGTAGTGGAATGGAGAGAGAGAAAAGTAAATTTTCTCCGGGACTAAAACTTGATGATGTTATCGCAATCCAAAATATCATTCCAGGGATTAACAGGATCAGTCCTGAAATAGTCATGGATACTTATATAGTAAAAAGTGGCATTCGACGATCTGCAAAATTGGTAGGAGTAGATGTGGCCTATTTTGATGTGCTCGATTTTCAGTTGAAGGAAGGGCGGATGTTTAGTGAGAAAAACCTGGTTGAAGGAAATCCGGTATGTATCATTGGAAGAAATGTGGCTGCCAGATTTTTTCCCAATGAAAACCCAATAGGAAAAAAAATTAAAAGTGGAAGTCAATGGCTGGAAGTAATAGGAATTCTTGAAGAAAGAATTGTCTCCGAATCTAGTATTTCCAAATTAGGTATTAGAGACTTTAACATGGACGTGTATATCCCTATCCAGACCATGCTGATACGTTACCGAAACAGAGACTTGGTTACAGCGTCAAGATTGAATGATTCTGAATCGAACAGTTCTGGAAATTATCACCAAATTGATAAATTGGTTATTCAGGTCTCAGATAGTGAACTGCTTAATCCAACCGCTGAGGTTTTAGCCAAAATGCTTCAAAGAAGGCATTTTAATGTGGTAGATTTCGAAATTACAATCCCCGAACTTTTATTAAAGCAACAACAACGCACGCAGAATATTTTCAATATCGTCCTTGGGGCAATAGCTGGCATCTCTCTCTTAGTGGGGGGAATAGGGATTATGAACATCATGCTAGCATCTGTGATGGAAAGAATAAAAGAAATTGGCCTAAGGCTTTCGTTAGGAGCAAAAAAAACCGATATTGTGAACCAGTTTTTATTTGAATCTATTATGATAAGTGTTAGTGGTGGACTGATAGGCGTGATACTGGGGATTGTTTTGGCACATCTGGTGTCTACCTTTGCAGATTTCCCTACGGTCATCACCTTAAGTTCAATCGTTCTGTCCTTTGGCGTAGCCGCTACAGTAGGATTGGTATTTGGTATCACTCCGGCTAAGCGTGCTGCTAGTCAAGACCCTATAACTTCTTTACGTTATGAATAAAAAATATTTAATTGTTACGGGTATCCTTCTTTTTCTTGCCATTTTTTCTGTTCGAGCCCAAGAAGTCGTCAGTTACACACTTGAAGATATTATTGCAAGAGCAAAAAGTCAATCCCCTGCCGCTTTAAACGCAGATACGCGTAGAGAAAACAGGTATTGGAGCTATAAATTGTTCCAATCAGACTTTAACCCTCAATTGAGTTTGCAGGGTACACTACCAAGTTACGCTCAAGCTTTCAATAGTGTCGAACAACCAGATGGAACCATCGAGTTTCGGGAAGTACGACAAAATTCAGCAGACCTTGAGCTAGGCTTGCAGCAGGTTATAAGCGCTACTGGTGGTAGGTTATCGGTAAATAGTTCTTCCAGTAGATTTGATAATTTTCTAGCTACGGGCAATGAAAACCAGACAAGGTGGAATGGGGTACCTGTTAATATCCGCTTGAATCAACCTATTTTTGCCTATAATCCATTCAAATGGAACAAGAGAATAGAACCAATCAGGTACGAGGAAAGTAAGCGGGAGTATGTCGAACAAATAGAGCAAATTAGTGAATGGGTTACCCAAATGTTTTTCAACTTTTTGGTGGCGCAAGTAAATTTGGATATCGCTACAAAGAACTTACAGAATTCGGAAGGAATATTAAAAATTGAGCAAGGTAGGTACAATATAGGAACTACCTATGAGGATAAATTACTTCAGGTTGAGTTACAGGTGCTTGAAGCAAGGCAGGGCGTAGCCCAGGCTCGCCTCGACATGGAAACCTCTTCTTTGCAATTAAAATCCTATATAGGGTTAAATGAAAGCATAACACTTAATTTATTGTTGCCTGCTAGCATCCCTGAATTTGATGTAAACGTGGAGAATGCCATTGAATATGCTTTTCAAAATCGATCAGATGCGATTCGTTTCGATAGGCAAAGGCTAGAAGCGCAGTCAGATGTAGCACGGGCAAGAGGTCAACGATTTCAGATGAATCTGAATGCGAGCTATGGATACAACCGTGCAGCCTTAATGTGGTCAGACATTTATTCCAACCCCAATACTCAGGCATTGGTTAATCTGAGTATTGCAGTACCTATCCTGGATTGGGGTAGAAACAAAGCCAGAATGAGTATGGCCAAAGCGAATCAAAAGCTCACTGAATTTGAAATTGAGCAGGACATCATCAATTTTGAGCAAACAATATTCACGAAAGTCAGGAATTTTATCATGCTAAAAGACCGAGTGGAAATTACAAAAACTTCTGATTTGGTGGCTGACAAACGGTACGAAATTTCTTTCAGGAGGTACCAAAGTGGGAATGTGAGCATTACAGACCTGGGTATAGCTCAACGTGAAAAGGATGAAAACAGAAGGCGTTACGTAGAGTCTCTAAGAGATTTCTGGACGGCTTACTATGAACTCAGAAGCCTTACTTTGTATGACTTTGAAGCCAAAGAGCTGTTGTACACCCCAGAAATGGGCTTTACAGAAGATTAATATTTCATTACACTGTTCTCCCGGAGCTTCATAGAACTATACCTAACCCTAAGGTCTTTTCGATTTTTCTCAAAAAGACCTTAGGGTTATTTAATAAATAGTCAAGGGGTTTAACTCGTGGAAAAGGAAATATAAATCTTCATACCAGTTAGGTACTTACCGTTACTTTTTTCCGAGGTCTTAGAATTCCATCTAACTCTTCAAAGCTTAACATTACTATCTAGGTTGATGTTGACTATGAAATTTTATAAATCCCAAAACCCTGAAGGGGTGAAATTTTTGTAGCCACGGGTGTAGCCCGTGGTTCATTGAATGCACATTAAATGATTTTGGCGGTATTGTTGCTTTTTTTCTGCAACAATGCTGACAAAATCTTGACTAAAGTTAGATAAATAACGTTACTTTTTAATGATGTCTTCGAATCCGGGTATAAGCTTCCTGATGACTAGTGCTTTTTTTTCTTGATGATGGCTAGTATTGATCCAAAATAGGCCATGTTTTGACTTTTGGGCCTGACTACACCCTTTCACAATTGAAAAGGGGGGCACCAATTTTAATGACAAACCATTGGAATAAAATTACTGGACATTAATGAGGCCAGGGCTTGGTGATCCTTTCTTTAATATACGCTTTGTAAGAATTCCCTAAGCAATAGATCCCTGCACCAAACAATAAGGTGATATGAAAAAGGCCATTGTTATATACGCCAAGAATGGCCCCAAAGGCATCGACAAAAGAGTTGGTCTGTAAAATATGGTCTCTAACCCAGCCAATAGAAAAAAGCACACGGATAAAGATGGACAGTAAAGCCAAAGCACCTGCTGCTATTCCTAACAATGGTTTCTTATAATGGATAAGTAAACCAAAAGCAGCAAAAGTTTCAATGGCTGCAAGTAATATCGACCAAAAAAGATTGTATTCAAGCGCCCCAATAAGCTTTAGCTTCGTAAATCCACCAAATAGGAGCAGACATGCAAGGGATATTCTGATAATATGGCCTCCTATGGCCTCGACTTTCAGGTACTTTAAGAATGTTTCCAAGGATTCAATATAAGAATTAAACTCAAATATTACATAATGGATGTGTTTTTATTCTCCTATTTTACCATTCTTATTAGCAAGGATATTGAAGGAGTAGGGGATTCTTTTGTATCTGGCGATCCATAAATAGCCCAGTAAGCTTGTGGTGGAAATGAAATGGGAATAGCCTGGTTATTCTATCTGTGGTCTAACCTCTATATCCACTGGAGCAGATTGGTACATAAGGTCTCCCATTTTATTATACACATGAATCTTTAGGTCATAAGCCCCTGCAGCTTCTGGTTTCCATTCCAGTTTTTTCTGGTGATTCTCTAATGGTATTTGCTTATCATTGACTACAAGCACTACCTTCGAGGAAGTGGAAGTATCCTGAAACAGGTGTGAAAAATGAATAGTAAAAGGTTTTCCTTCCCTTAAAACACTGCCATCATTCGGGGAAATGATGGTGACAGAAGGTTGCTCCAACAGTTTCTTATCTAATTGAAAACCTGGTGTGGTCATGTCTTTAAACATCTTATAAACTTCTGGATCGTCCTTTTCTCCCCTGAATTCAAAAGGGATGTGCTGGTTCACTCCGCTTTCCATAAAACCCCAGGAAGCACCATTTGTGACTGAATAAGCCAAAGCAGCAGCGCCTTCTTTGCCTGTCTTATCGTCTTCATTGCAAACAATCGGTTTGCCGTATTTTTTCAAAGAGTTGATTTTATCCGTATAATCTTCCAGTGCGGTATTGTTGAAATGAATAAGCAGGAAATCCGCACTGGCCACCAGAGCTTCTGGAAACCTTCCATGACCAAGGCCACTTGTGCTCACCAAAAGGCTAGGGTGGACTGCTTTGGCCATTTCCATCAGTTCAATCTGCCCTTCCTCGCTAACTAACCAATCGCTATCCGGCCATCCTTGGTAACCGCCATGAGGGTATTCGTTGGCGATTTCCAATACTACATTGGTAAATTCCTCTTCGGCAATCCAGAGAGCGGTATTCCTAACGGCTTCAATAATGGCCTGTTTATTTTCTAAAGCAAATTCATGGTCCCGTTGCCTCTGGTAAAAACAGGAAAGAATAACGGCTGCACCCTGATGATCTGCTGCCTTTACGGCTTTGGCCACCCTGTCAGTGTATGATCTCCTCAATGTTCCATTTGGTTCAAATGCCGTATTGATGGCTCCTTCATATCCCGGTAAACCTCCCTGAAGAGAAATCACAAAGGCATTCACGCCAAGAGCTACATATTCGGGAATATGGTCGATGAAATTTTGGGTGTTTTCATCAGGGTCAAAGGTTTCTACCTGTTCTTTCCAGGCTTCTCCCCGGTCTTCAAAAACAGCATTTACCATCCTTACATTCATTAACAATCCCTCTGCAGGAGAACCAGGGTTGGTTATTTCATCATTGATGTACCATTTGGCCCCTTCTATGCTGACCTGAGTGAGGGCATCCTGATTACCCTGTGATGGGCATGCCCCAACTATCATCACCAATAATACCACCGCTACCATAAAAATTGAATTGAACTTTTTCATGGGATGATTATTTTTTTAAAATTACGGCAAAGCTACCTGATTCAATGGGTGGGACAAGGGACAGTATTTCTCCGCTTGAGACCAGTTCTTTGCTCATCCATTTTTCATTGGCAATATCCAACCAATACAATTCAAAAGCTTCGGCATTTTTTTTAAGATCTAAATTGATCTCTCCTTCCCGGGGAAAATAGATGACATATTTCTCCCCTTCTTTGGCTGCCAGGAAAGCCTCATTTTCTTCATTTTCCGACAGCAGATCCATCCTGGGTACAATTTCCCACATTTTAACTTTTTCCTCCAATTTTCGGATAGCCTTTATGCTATTTATAGATAGCGTGCTAAGTCCCAATCCTGCAGGGGGTCTATGAAAACGGCTACTGGCGAAACCTCCCAGCACATTCCGGAAAAATGTGTGTACAGCATGGTCCCCATCAATTCCACGCTTGATCCAGGGGCTGGTCTTACTGCCATAGATTTTTGTACTGTTTACAGGCCTTGGTTGATCTTTGATATCATCAAAAATATATTGCGCATTGTCCCAGTTCAGTTGACCGGTATTGTGACTGTTTTGAGACATGTCTATGTACTGATACTGGTCGGGATGATCCAGGGTTCTTTTGTGCATATCCGATTTAATGTCCCAATCGTCCCACATTTGAGTCAGGTAAACCTGTTTCTCCCCTGCATTATGATGGATAAAATCAGCCCAAAATACCGCCCACTCTTCTACCCCTTTGGTTTCATTGTCTATGCAATAAAGTATATTGTCATAGTTTAAAGAAATGGAAAGCAACTTTTTCACAAAGGCTTCCTGATAAGATAACAGTACCTGATTGTCGTCCAAGACTGGGACCGTGAAGAAAAATGGCTGTTCATTGCTGCCGGGATGATTGGGATACAGGCTGTCCAATCCGGAAGCTT